>Ga0197143_1000051_pt1 | contig 128540 bp, 100 predicted proteins | sample GBS70_MetaG_FD_148603 | JGI IMG/M metagenome (GOLD analysis project Ga0197143, IMG submission 148603) | Sediment microbial communities from Great Boiling Springs, Gerlach, Nevada, United States - GBS 70_MetaG | ecosystem: Environmental > Aquatic > Thermal springs > Hot (42-90C) > Sediment... | reverse complement strand
ATTTTTCTATTAATAGCGTTTTCCAAATTACGTTGTTGCACGGGTGTTAGTTCATCATTGAACACCACAGTATCTATGTTTTTCTCTTCCACTATACGCTTTATTTCTTCAACTTTGCCGTAGCCAACAAAGTATGCTGGGTCGATGGCTTTCCGTTTTTGTATCATGCACTCTACAGGTACGCCGCCTGCAGTGATACATAAGTTTCGCAACTCCTCTATGCTGCTTTTTATATCTGTCAGGTTGTACGTGTTGGATTTGGAAGTTTCTGAGCGCTGTTTAGGAAGTTCTACACCGATCACCAAAATCCTTTCCATCACAGTTGGGAGAAACTTGATATTATGAAGTTTGAGGCTTAAATTATAGAAAATTGGAGAAAACCCTTGCAATAATGTATACAGCTAGGTTATAATTTGGTAGAGTTATGTAAGAGAATAAAAAATGGGAAGGTTAAAGCACAAAAATTTGCTACTCATCATATATTTTAGTGTGGTAATTATTGTAGGGTTTATTTCTGTATTTATCGGTAAGCTCGTTTCTGAGTTGCCAGAAATAGAAACTTATGAATACCGTCCTCCGCTAGCAACCGCCTTCTATGATATAAATAAAAAACTTATCGCGGAGCTTTACATAGAAAAACGTATATTTGTGTCAATAGATAAAATACCGAATCATGTGCAAAAAGCATTTATTGCTATTGAAGACGATAAATTTTATAAACACTGGGGTATAAGCTTTCGTGGGACACTGCGCGCCACTATAGCCAATTTACTTGCAGGACGTATAGTAGAAGGGGGTTCTACGATAACGCAGCAGCTGGCAAAAGTGCTATTTTTGACGCAGAAGCGGACCATAACGCGAAAATTAAAAGAACTGCTGCTATCGCTGCACTTAGAAACTAATTATTCTAAACAGGAAATATTAGAGATGTACCTCAATCATATTTATTTTGGTCATGGCATATATGGTATAGAAGCGGCGGCAAGAAGCTATTTTGGCAAGCCTGCCGCTGCATTGACACTTAGCGAAGCTGCAACCTTGGCTGGCATCTTGAGAAACCCGTCACAGTACTCGCCTTTTGTTAACATTAGTAGAGCGGTACATAGACGAAATGTTGTGTTATCGCGGATGTATAAACTTAAAATGATAACTGAAGAGGAATACATAAATAGTAAAAAGGAGCCTTTGCTCCTTTCTAAGGGTTATATACCTACAACTTATGGGAGTTATTTTATTGAGGCTGTACGGCAATATTTGGAGTCTAAGTATGGAAGTAATGCAATATATTATGGTGGGCTAAAGGTTTACACTACGATGGATTTAGAATTGCAAAAAATAGCGGAGAGAGTAATGAATGACTATTTGGAGCGGTTTGATTTAGAAAAGGGATCTGCTGCAATAGCGACAGAACAGATTTTATTTTCCTCAGGTACGATAAGTAAAGTTCAGGGAGGGTTGGTGTGTATAGATGTTGATAGTGGGGAGATACGCACTCTTGTTGGAGGGCGCGATTTCCGTGAGTCACAGTTTAACCGTGCACTGCAGGCACGCCGCCAGCCAGGCTCAGCGTTTAAGCCGATACTTTACGCTGCTGCCATAGATCTGGATATTGTTACTCCGTCAACACTAATTGAAGATTTACCGAGCGTATACGTATATTCACGTGGTGAATGGAATTTATTACTTTCCACATACAATTTGGACATTACAAAATTAGATTTACCGGAGGATGAAAACAAAGTATGGATACCGGAAAACTATTTACGTAAGTATCATGGCCTGGTAACTGTTAGGAAAGCTTTAGAGTTTTCGTTAAACATTTGTGCTGTGAAACTTATGGAAAGAGTTGGGGTTAAAAATGTTATCTCTTATGCACAAAAATTGGGTATAAAGAGTGCGTTACAGCCACACCTCTCACTAGCGTTAGGTACTGGAGAGCTCACTTTGCTTGAGTTGACAAGCGCCTTTTCCGTATTTCCCAGGAATGGCGTATACATAGAGCCATATTTTATTCGTCGTATAGAGGATAGGGATGGAAAGATATTAGAAGAAAATTTCTCAAGTCCTGTTCCCGTGTTGGATCCGCGTACTTCATATATTATGACTTTTTTGCTTAAAGGAGTTGTTGAGCGTGGTACAGGAAGATATGCAGGGAGAGTGATAAAAGGGCCAATTGCGGGTAAAACCGGTACTACAAATAATTTTACAGATGCGTGGTTCATTGGTTATTCGCCGAGGCTTGCCACAGGAGTATGGGTAGGGTATGACGATGCGCGCAGCTTAGGCGATAAAATGAGTGGTGGCCATGTAGCGTGCCCTATATGGACGGAGTTCATGAAAGAAGCAATGAGATTGTATCCAGCAAGAGATTTTGTGGTTCCGGAAGGTTTAGTATTTAGATTTATTGATCCTAAGACGGGGCTTTTGTCACTTCCTAGCAGCCAAAATAAGTTTCTTGAAGTTTTTAAGAAGGGGCAAGAGCCTACACAATACGCAACTGCTGTCTTCTCGACGTCACCGTCAGGTACTCCTGGGTCTGCCTTTTACATATCTCCAGAGGAGTCTTATGAGCTTGAGGAGGGATTTTGATTTTTTCAAGCAGTTTCTTTAATAAGTTAAATCAAGATATAGTAGAGAATGGGGGCACGACTGCAGTTAAAAAGTTGGCGTCCTCTTGAGTGAAATAGCTATAGGTTGTGTCAAAAGTTTTATGAAAAACTGCAGAGGTGCATTAAGTGGTTGAATGTCTTTTAGACTCTGTAGCAAAAATTAATCACAGAGGCACAAATTGCAGGATAATGCTCTATTCTTGCATAGTTGTTATATGTGCAAACTTAAGAGTTTGTCCACATCGGGTATGGACAAAAAATTATTGCTTATCGTAGGGCAAAGTTTTAACCTTGCAAACATAAATGTTTGCCCTACAATTTATATGTTTTGTTGGACTTTGGCTACTACTAGCATAAGAGAGGGGGATTGTTGGATATGAAAGTTTTGGTGGTAGGCGGTCCACCTGTATATTCTTTCAGTTTATGTGAAGAGCTCAGCAAAATGGGCATTGAAGTAACTTTGTTAACAGATGCTCATGAGGAGTTACGTAGATTTCAGCAAAGTTGTAACTTTCTTAAAATACCGAGAGTTCTTGAAAAAGATGATTTCTATTTTGCAAAAGTTCATAAACTGTACGAATACATTAAGTTGTATAAACCGGATATAATACACTTTCAGTGGACTTTTAATCCAAGAATAGATTGGATATTTTCGTATTTTTTAAGGTTACAGGGGAAATTTAAGGTCGTATATACAGTACATAATATTTTACCTCACGAGCGGGCTATTGGCGAAAAGTTTGCTTTGCGGGTAATTTATGGAAATATGCGCAAGCTTTGGGTGCACGCGTTTGAAAACAAAAGTAGACTAATAAATGAATTTGGTATTAAAGAAAGCAAAATTTACGTTATTCCGCATGGTAATTTTTCTTTTTATAAAAGACACTTTCCCGATGTCCCTCCTAAGAAAGCAAGAGAAATATTAGGGATAAACGAAGATGAGAGGATAGTTTTATTTTTTGGTAGTATCAGAAAATATAAAGGTTTGGAATATTTGATAAGAGCGTTCCCGGCAGTGGCAAGCTCTATAAAGAATTGTAGACTTATAATTGCTGGTGAGCCACTATATGGAGAATTTTTGTATCAGAGGTTGATAGATAAGTTAGGAATAAGAGAAAAAGTTATTCTTTGCTTTAAGTTTATACCGATGAGAGAAATATCAGTTTTTTTCAATGCCTCGGATGTGGTGGTTTTGCCTTATATAGAATGCACACAGAGCGGATTAGTACAGTTAGCTCTTTCTTTTGGCAAACCTGTTGTAGCAACAAGGATCGGTGGCTTACCGGAAGTCGTTGAAGAGGGAAAAAATGGCTATTTGGTTCCTCCAGGAGATGAATTTGAATTGGGAAAGGCGATTGTAAAATTGCTAAGTAACAACGAGGCATTAAATGAAATGTCCAGGTATGCTTTATATCTTTCAGAAACGAAATACTCATGGTCCAAGATAGCTAAGGAGGCGATTAAGTTGTACGAGAGTTAATATTTTTTAAAGAAATAATGGAACAGAAGTTTTCAATCCTATTTCTTGACGATGTAGGATACTTTTTAGGTGGTGGACAGGTAAGTTTATACGAGCTGGTATCGCGATTGCACCTCTCAAAGAAGTTAAGGATAAAAGTCGTATTGCCGGAAGATGGCGAATTGGTAAAAAAATTGCAATCCGGTAGCATAGAAGTTAAACTTATCCCGCTACCTCCTTGGAAATTAAGAAATTTACTAAAAGTAGTGGCTTCTATTTTCTTGTTATTGAAGTTTTGCAAAAATGAGAGAATAAAACTGCTATATCCAAATGGTTTAAGGTCGTGTGCGTATAGCGTGTGCGTAGGTAAATTGCTGAACTTACCTGTAATATGGCATGTGCGTGTTTATGAGAGTGGTGGGTGGCGTGAGAAAGTATTGTCATACTTAGTGGATAAAATTATTGTCAATTCGCGATTTGTCAGTGTTAAATTTAATTATATAAAACACAAAGTTGCAATAGTATATAATGGGGTAGATACTGAATACTTTTTTCGTGATGAAAAAATTAGAGGAGAGGCGCGTAAAGAGTGGAATATTGAAGAAAGAGAAAAAGTTGTTGGTATGGTTGCTAATTTTATAAGATGGAAGAGGCAGGATTTGTTTTTGAAAGTTGCAAGAAGTATATATGAAAGGTGCAAAGAAGTGAAATTTTTACTAGCTGGAATGGTGTTGGATGAAGAATGGCATCGGTACTTAAAAAGATTGAGTTGCGAGTTAGGATTGTTTGATAAAGTTTTATTTTTAGACCGAGCGAAGGATGTGAAGAAGATTTTTAGTTGTATAGACTTGTTTTTATATACAGCAGAGAATGAGCCTTTTGGCAGAGTGGTAGTAGAGGCTATGGCGATGTGCATACCTGTGGTGGCAGTCAACTCTGGTGCTATGCATGAGATAATAGAGAGTGGTGTCAGCGGATATTTAGTCCCAGAGGATAACGTTGATATTATTGTGGAGACCGTGGTGGGTTTGTTGGAAAATAGAGACAGATACTTATCTATATGCGTAGGAGCCAGGAAGAGAGTGGTAGAAAAGTTTAATATAAATGAAAAAACACAGAGTATAGAAAAAATAATATATGATGTAGTTTGCAGGGAGTAGATGTAGGATATGGAAGGGGATATTTTTGTAGAGGAGATAAAGAAGCGGAGTGTGATTTCTCTGGCGTGGGTTTCATTTTGTCAAATTTTCGCGCAATTTGTTTCCTCAATTCTGAGTATATTTATTGCGCGTAAGCTGAACCCGGAGATGTTTGGCATGTTTGCCATAGTGAATTTCGTAATTATGTTTGCATCACTTATTCGTGAGATGGGCTTAGGGATGGCTCTAATACAGAAAAAGGAAGAATTGGACAAAGACGATATAACTACAACATTTACTATACAATTTTTCCTTTCTTTATTTCTTATGTTAGGGGTTCTATTTTTTAGCAGATATATAGTGAGATGGTATAAATTGCCATCTTACTGTGAAAAGATGTTATGGGTATGTTCTGTTGTGTTGATATTTTACACTTTTTCTGGGATATCGTCATCAAAGCTTATACGCCTATTGCAGTTGAATAAAGTAGCGTTTATAGGAACAATAAATGTTATATTTTTTCAAGCGTTAACTTTATTTTTTGCATATAGTGGCTACGGTGTATGGAGTTTCGTATGGGCAACAGTTATTACTAGTTGTGTCTCTGCTGTACTTTTTTACCGCCTTTCCCCTTGGCATATATGTTTTGGTGTAAATATTCTGAAAATGAAAAAATTGTTAAAGTTTGGTGTAGCGTATCAAGTACATGGAGTAGTAAATATATTAAAAGATGCTGTTAATCCAGTAATTGTAGGAAAATTTTGCAATGAGGCTTCAGTAGGTCTTTTTGATTGGTCAAGCAGAGCAATTTCATTCTCTGTTATTTTTACTTCTATGGTGAATCAAATAACTTTTCCTCTATTTTCGCGCCTTCAGGGAAATAATAAATTGTTGAGTTCTGCTATTGAAAAGGTATTAAAGTTGAATTCAATGGTGTTTTATCCGATTTTTTCAGCACTTGTGGTATTTATTGAACTAATAATTCATTATATTTATACTGACAAGTGGCTTGCTGCAGTGCCTGCTTTTTATTTGCTTGCAATATCAATTTTATTTACTGGACCGATAGGGATGACTTTTTTCAATGTATTTTCTGCTGTAGGTAAACCGCACTGGATGATGAACTTTAATATCTTGTATTTTGTTCTGAATTATGCGTTGGGAATATTACTTGTCCCAAAGTATAATTTTGTAGGGTTGGCACTCGCGAGAATTATAATCTCTTATACTACCTTTTTGCCTCTTTATATATTTTTGAAGAAAGTATCTCCTCAGGTGCGCGTTTTTAGCAATATTTTTCCATATTTGTTTTGTTGTTTTCCGGTAGCTTTGTTCTTTAAAATGTTCAGTATCAAATTGATAAATAATGTATTTTCGTTGCTAATGATGATATTTTTGTGTATAGCTTGTTGCTACTTGTTGATTTTTCTCTTCAATAAAAAAGAAATTTTAGAGGAATATTCAATGGTGAAAAAAATATTCTTAAAAAAAAGTAATAGATAATGAAAAAGTTTAAAATTTATTTTCTTCCATTTGCTGTAATAACCGTTATATACATCCTTCTTTTACATTCTCGGGTAGGTATTAGGAGGATAGCTGGTGACGATGTGCGATATATATTGTTGAGCGAGTCTATTGTAAAAGGATACGGGTATAGTGACATATTTTTGCCGCAGCCTCTCCCTCATCCTACATTTCCTCCTGTGGTGCCTTTACTTATGGCACCTGTAATTTTATTTTTGGGCAGAAATATTTTGTTGATTAAATTAATTTTTTTTATTTTCACTCTTTCAACATTGTATTTGCTTTATTTTATATTTAGACAAATGCTATCTTTAAAAGAGACACTGTTATTAATTTATGTATTCGCGCTACATTTAATAACAGCATTCATGGCTACAGAAGTTATGAGTGAAAGTATATATTTACCCTTTTCGTTATTAAATATAATATTTGTAGAACGTGCAGCGAAAGGTAAATCATTGTATTTATGGTTAGTAATTTTGTTTACTGTCATTTGTTTCTATACGCGCTCTGTTGGTATTATATTTCTTCCTGCTATATCTTTGTATTTCTTATTTCATAAGAGATATACTCGTAGTATAATTTTTTTATCTATTTGCAGCATATTTGTTTCTTTATGGTTCATCAGAATGCAATCTTTGCATAGTGAGGGATATTTTTCAGGTTTATTTGCTAAAGATATAACTTTAGACAATTCGCCAAGAGCTACTGTAGCGGATTTGTTAAAAAGGGTAGGGTATAATAGTATAATTTACTGTGGGAAAGTGATGGCAGATGTTTTCTTTTATCCACATTTTGATAATATTACCAAGGATTCTTCGCTATTTGTACTGAAATTTGCAATAAGTATGGTATTGACCCTTTTTATTATTTTAGGCTATTTCTTTTCCGTAAGGAAATATTTTCATTTTTTGCATATCTACGTACTAATTTTCGTCATAGTGTGCATACTCTGGCCATTTAACCATTCACGATTGGTTTATCCAATATTCCCATTTTTGTTGTTATACGTTGTGAATTGTATTAAAAACTGGAATTATAAAAACTTGTATGTAGGGTTTTGTATTATTTTATTGGTGAATAATTTATATGCTGATATTGTAGAAATTTACAAATTGAAGACAAAGAGTGACGTTGAAGAAGATATGCAGAGTTACATAGAAGCATTAGATTGGATAAAAGATAATACTAGAAAGACAGATATAGTAATGTCTCTCAGAGCCTCATTTGTGTATTTTTATACCGGTAGGCGTGGTATAGGATATTTTTGTTTGTTAGATAGAGAAAAAATATATCGTTTGATTGTTCAAAATGGTATAAACTATATAATAGTAGATAGTTTGGGATATAAATATGAAAAATATGGTCTATGGAAAACTAAAAAGTTTTTAATTCCGGTGATAGAGGAATACAAAAGTTCGTTTGAAGAGGTCTATCGTACTAAAGCTCAGCCATATACGTATGTTTATAAAGTAAAATACGACAATAATTAATGTTGGTGGAATGCAAAAATGGATAATAAAATTAAAATATCTGCAATGGTTAATACTTACAATGAGGGAAAGTATATAAGGGAGTGCTTGGAGCACTTAAAGTGGGTAGATGAAATTGTTGTAGTTGATATGTATTCTACAGATAACACAATAAAAATAGTCCAGGAATATACGGATAAAATTTATTTTCATAAGCGAGAAATGAGCGCGTTATATGCTCGCAATTTCGGCATAAGTAAAACAACCGGAGAGTGGATTTTAGTGATTGATCCCGATGAGATTGTTCCTGAGACGTTAGCGCAAAAAATACTACAGCTTATAAATTCAGACTGGAGCAATGAATATGTAGCATGTGCTTTTCCATATAAAGAGATAATTTTTAATAAATGGCTGAAATACACGTATCCTGTAGAGTGGCATCCGAGGCTTTTTAAACGAGGACATGTTTTTCAACCTCACAGGGTGCATTCGCAGCCTGTAATTGATGGCAAAGTTTATAGTTTACCGGCAAAGGACGAATTTTTCCTTATATATAACCACTGTGAAACAATAGAACGTTTTATTAAAAAAATGAACAGATATACTACTGAGGAGGCATGTTATATGTATACAAACGATGGAATAAAATTTAGCATGTACGATTTGTTTGAAAAGCCAGTTTCTGAGTTCATACATCGCTATTTCTTGCGCCAAGGATATAGAGATGGTATAGAAGGTTTTGTATTTTCGGTTTTGATATCGTTATATCGGTTTTGTACATATTTAAAATTATGGGAGATATCACAAAAAATGCGACACAGAAATTTGCAAACAAAAAATGGATGAGATAGATTTGTCTGTATTGATTGTTTTTTCTACAGAAGAAAGAGAACTATTGTTGAAGTGTTTAGAACGCATTTATAATAGTATACAACATATTTCTTTTGAAGTTGTTATAGTCAATAACGGTGGTGTAGATATAGATGAGCTGTACAAAAAATTTAAGAATTTAAAGATCGTAAAAAATATAACGAATTTAGGAGCAGGTAAGGCGCGTAATCAATGTTTTTTGGAATCACGAGGCAAGGTAGTATTATTTATGGAGCCGGATTTATTTGTAGTTGACGCCACAATAGAAAAAATGTATAAACATCTGATTGAACATGAAGAAATTGATGGATTATCTACAAAAATTGTTTTAAAAGACGGAAGGTTAGCTTATAATTTTGGCTATTTACCCTCTCTAAAGTATCCTTTTTATGAGTTCTTTAACATCCTAGAGGGAAGAAAAAAACTTTTAGATAAAATTTTAAAACATAATCACTTGCAGCAAGTAGAATTTTTAGGTGGTGGTGGGATAATGTTGCGGCGCGAAGCACTGTATAAAGTGGGTCTTTATGATGAGAAGTTTATTTATGGCTGGGATGATACGGATTGGTGCTATAGGGCTAAGAGGAAAGGAGTAAAATTGTTTTACTATTATCCGTATGAAGATGAGAATATGAAATTTATACATCTTCTTCATCAAGCTGTAAAGCATACACACGGCAGACAAGTGGATTTTTATGTTAGCGAAATTTATTATTTTAAGAAACATTACGGTTGGGTTATAAGTTTTATTATAAAACTTTTTATAATAATTTTTTCATTATTACATATCTTTGTCTCTTTTTTAAAACCAAGAAAAGCAGAAACAAGAAGAATATATTGGAAGTTGATTCGTAAAATTTGGTAATAATATGTTCTTTTTATAAGAACTATGGGTATTTCAGCAGTACTTATTGTAAGGAATGAGGAAAAAAATATAATAAGATGTCTTGAAAGTATAAAATGGGTTGATGAGATAGTAGTTGTGGATCAGTTATCTACAGATAAAACAGTTGAGCTTGCTAAAAGATACACTGATAAAATTTTTATTACTGAAAACAAACTTATATGCAATCCTGATAGAGAATTTGGTATTACAAAAACATCTAATAATTGGATTTTGTTAATAGAGGCAGATGAGGTGATTGATGAAAATTTAAAAAAAGAAATTATTAGTGTTGTAGACCAAGACAAATATGATATTTTCTTTATGCCTGTTAAAACTTTTTTTGTTGGCAGGTGGATTAAGACTTGTGGCTGGTGGCCTGGATATATACCGAGGTTGTTTAAGAGAGGTTCTATAAAATTTCAATCTTCAATACACACAAATGGAGAACTTTTAAGTAAAAAAATCGGATATCTTGAAAATCCTCTCTTGCATTACTCTTATAATAGCATTGATGATTGGATTGACAAGTTTAAGAGATATACTACAGTCAGTGCTTATGAGTATTTTCAAAAGGGTGTAAAGATAAGCTTTAAAAATACAGTTAAAGATTTAATATTAAAACCTATGTATTTTTTTATTTTGAAGTATTTTATTTTAAGAGGCTATAGGGATGGTTGGCGCGGATTGTTTATAAGTTTATCTTCTGCCTTGACAATAATGGTGAGCTATTTTAAATTAATTGAGTTGTATAATGAGAAGGAAAAAAATTCTTTATTTCGATAGACTACGTAGTTCACTTTAGAGAGAAGCATTGTAGTTGGGCTGTGTTTTTTATTGTAGAACTTTTCATAATATTAATATATGCGTGTAGGTATAGATTGCCGCGAGATCAAATATCCTATTACAGGTATTACACGTTTTCTATTGACTTTTTTTGAAGGTTTATCAGAGATAAAGGATAAAGGAGAAGTTGAGCTTGTCCTTATAGGCAACCAATTTACTAATTTTGATTTATTACCGCCTTCTTGTGACAAATACGAAAAAGTGGCTATGAGAGAATTTTTTACATTTTATTTTGACCAGGTGAGCTTTGATAAAATAATAAAAAAGAAAAAAATAGACTTATTATTTTCGCCGTACTATAAAACATCTTTAATTTCAGCAATACCAGTAATAATTACAATTCACGACATTATATACATTCTTTTTGCAAAAAACCTTGTTCAGAAAAAAATATATAAATTTTTGACGAAGCTATACGCAGAGCGTGCAAGTAGAATCTTATGTGTCTCAAGTTATACCAAAAGCGATGTAATTAAACACTTAGGTGTTGAAAAAGACAAAATATGTGTTATTTATGAAGGAGTGAGCAGAAATTTTTACAAGAGAAAAAATGTCGAAGTAGAAGAGATGCGGAGGAAATATAAAATCCAAAAACGTTATATTTTATATGTAGGAAATTTTAATCCGCATAAGAACCTTTCTCAGTTAATTTTAGCATATAGCATTTTGCCAGAATATATTAAAGAAAGGTATCAGCTTATTATTGTTGGAGGGAAAACGGGAGAGGCTAGAGAATTGAAGGAACGGTTAAATACAGAAGAGATATTCGTATTGAATCATGTTCCTGAGGAAGATTTACCTTTGTTATATAGTGGTGCGGAGTTGTTTGTTTTTCCGTCACTTTATGAAGGTTTTGGTCTGCCGCCTTTAGAAGCTATGTCTTGTGGCTGTCCTGTGGTAAGCTCTAACTCTTCGTGTATGCCGGAAGTTTTAGGTGATGCTTGTGTGTATTTTAATCCTTATAATGTGAATGAAATTGCAGAAAAAATAAAATTAGTATTAGAGAACCCAACCTTAAGTGAAGAACTTAGAGGTAGAGCTGTTGAGCGAGTAAAACTTTATAAGCCTGAGTATTTCGCAAGGAATGTTTTAGAGCTTTTCTTTAGAGTGATATGAAGAAAATTGTAGTTTTACACTTTGGTGGCTTAGGCGATATGGTTATTTCTATACCAGCATTAAAGGTATTACGGAAGTTATATTGTAACGATAAGATTATCTTAATTACGACAAAAAGTATCTTGCCGTTGATAGAAAGCAGTAATATGGCAGATGACATTATAGGTTTAGGGTTTAGGCAAGAAGACGTTGTAGGAATAAATATTATTCGGAACTACAAATTGATGCTTTCTCTGTTTTGTTTTTTCTATTCTCTTAGGAAAGAAAAAATAGATATTATGATAAATTTTAGCAGGATAGATACCATTTGGGGTGCGATAAAAATGGCATTGATATTTTATATTGTTAATGCCAAATATCGTATAGGGAGGGATACCGGAAGGTTGGGTTTTTTCTATAATTACAAAATTCCGGAGCCGAGGAAGCCAAAAAAGCACGAATTTGACTACGTGAACGACATAATCAAGAAGCTTGGGGGTGACGTTGAAGGATTTCCCAAGTTAATCCCGGATGACGAAAGTGTCAAGGAAGTAGAGGATATGTTTAGAGAGCATGGGATAGAGAAAAGCGACGTCCTGGTATGTTTCAACTGTGGTGCGAGGCGTGAGGCTGCGCGTTGGCCTCTTGAAAATTTTATTTATGTTATGTCGTCCTTGAAAAATGTAAAAATATTAATCATTGGGGGAAATGAAAAATACGATATAGAAACTGCGAAGAAAATAAAGGAAGCATTACCACATGTTATAAATTTTTCAGGGAAGACCACTGTGAGGCAGCTTATAGCGTTATTATCGCGTGTGCACTTAGTTGTGACGAACGATACTGGAGTGTTGCATGTAGCAGCAGGGCTCTCCACGCCAATAATAGCAATTTTTGGGCCTGCTCCACCTGTACAATATAAACCTTTAACGAGTGAGGAAAAATACATAATTTATTATAAACGTATGGGATGCTCGCCATGCACAAAACATAAGTGCTGGCATAGAAAATGTTTACGTGCTATTCATCCTGAAGAGATTCTTGATGGTATTCGTATGTTACTAGGAAGATTGTATAAACATTTGTGTGTAATAATTCCTCCTAATATTAAAAGAGAAAAGGAAATTTCTAAAGGGATAAAAAACAGAAGACTGTTGGAGAAGGTATATTTATTTTTGCGGAAACAGGCATATAAGCTAAGTGGGATGTCTTTTTACAAAGGCTTTTACTCTGTAGGATATGTTAGCAGTAAAGTCAGGGAGAAGGTTGTAGAAATATTTATGAAGGAGATAAGCGTGGGTACGGAGCGCGTATTAGAGGTGGGCAGTGGTGAGGGCTTGTTATTATGCGAGCTTGCAAAGAGATTTTCTAAGACAGAATTTGTTGGAGTAGATGTCAGGAAAGATGTTTTGGAGGAGTGTGAATGTAGAACATTGGATTTAAAGTTGAACAACATAATTCTTCAGCAAGCTTCAGGTGAGTGCTTACCATTCCCGGATGAATTTTTTAATATCACAATTTGTGTTAATACATTTATGAATCTTCCTTCACTTGGAAGTATAAGGAATACAATTTTAGAGATGTATCGTGTCACTAAGACAAACGGGTATATAATTTTTGAAATACGCAATCGCGGAAATGTGATTTTTGACCTTTTGTATAAATATGTATATCTTTATGATTCTTCATTTTCTCCACGAGATAATAGAAAATCAGGAATAATCACTCTATATAGAAAGGATGTAGGAAAAGTGTTGCAATCTTTGCATCCCAAGGAGATTTGCGAGTATCCGGTAATTTTGCCATTTTCCTCTGTAGCACCTTCAGTAGTTTACAAAATTGTAAAATGAATGAGCTTTCTACATTGGATTACTTTTGCAAAAACTAATTCTTAACTTTACACTTTGATAGGAACTATAAGGAATTTATATAATATCAAGTCACATTATTTTTGTTTTGCTACAAAAGATGAACTGGGAATTGTACATAAGTAGGCGTTATCTTGCGGGTAAGAGGAAGCAAGTGTTTTCGTTTGTTACCACAATTATTGCTATTGCTGGTGTAAGTATAGGTGTTGCGGCTTTAATAGTAACGTTAGCGATAATGAACGGTTTCCATAGCGAGATACGCGATAAGATTGTTTCTTTGCAGGCTCATATAATAATATTACCTCTTGCACAATTTTCCTTGCAAGAGGTTAAATCAATAGAAGGCAAGCTTTATGGTTTACCGGGGATAGTGTCTTTAGCGCCGTTTACTTATGCGAGTGCATTGATAAGAGGCAAAAGTGTAGTTCAAGGCGTGGTAGTGAAGGGCATTTTGCCGGAAAGAGAAGTGCGTGTTACAAATATAAATCTAGTTGGAGGAAGCAGGGTGACAATAGAGAGGAGCTTGGGCCACAATAGCGTAGTAATAGGTGAAGAGCTTGCGAAGGCACTTGACGTATCTATTGGAGAAGAGGTAGATATTATTTCACCCTCGGGAGCGACATTTTCTGCATTTTCCTTATTTCCGGATATAAAAAGATTTAGAGTGGACGGTATTTTTCGTTCTGGTATGTATGAATATGACACCTCCTTGGTGTACATGCATTTATCCACGAGCCAAAACCTTTTTAATCTAGGCGACAAAATCTCCGGATTAAGCATAAAGGTAAAGAACATATATCGCGTGGATGTAGTGAAGAAAGAGATACAAGAAAAACTAACCGGTAAGTATATTGTTCGTACTTGGATGGAGCTCAACCGTAGTTTATTTTCTGCATTGAAGCTTGAGAAGATAATAATGAGTATAGTTTTGATGCTTATAATTTTAGTTGCGGCATTCAATATATTTTCAACTTTAATGTTGACGTCTATGGAGAAGGTTAAAGATATTGCGATATTGCAGTCCATAGGGGCTAAAAGGAGAAGCATATTGGCGATATTTTTATACGAGGGCCTGGTGATAGGAATTATAGGCATAGTTGTAGGTATAATTGTAGGAGTGGCGTTGTCACTCTTTATTCAAAATTCCAATATTATAAAATTACCACCTGAGATTTATTATATAACCAAAGTTCCTACAAAGATCAAACTTGTTGATCTAATTTTAACATCATCTGCAGCATTTATTATCACATTGTTATCGTCCTTATACCCGGCAAGGAAGTCTTCTATGGTGGACCCATCAGAGGCATTACGATATGAGTAATAGCGATAAGAGTACTGAGAATGGTTATTTGATAGAGACGCGGCAATTACGTAAAAATTTTCGTGTAGGAGATATTACAATTGAGGTATTAAAAGGTATAGACTTTTACATTTATCCCGCTGAGATAGTATCTATTGTAGGGCCTTCAGGGGCGGGAAAAACTACTTTCTTGCATCTTTTAGGTTTGTTGGATAGGCAAACTGCAGGTGAAATATATATAGAAGGAAAAAGTACTAAAGAATATGGTGAGGAAGAATGTGCTGAAATACGTAACAAAATGATAGGCTTCGTATTTCAACAACACAACTTGTTGCCGGAATTCACAGTTTTAGAAAATGTGATGTTGCCAGGATTAATAGCCGGTTATCAATTTTTGGATGTCAAAGAGAAAGCATATAAATTACTCAGAGAGCTCTTGTTGGAAAAAATAATTAATCACAAACCTTCAATGATAAGTTTTGGCGAGGCACAGCGTGTAGCGATAGCACGCGCCTTGATAAACTCTCCAAAACTTATTCTTGCAGATGAGCCTACAGGGAACCTGGATTGGGAGACACAGAGGGAGGTGAGAAAAGTGTTATGGGACAAAGTGAAGGAAAATAACTGTGCTATGATTTTTGTCACACATGATATAAATTTAGCAAAAGGTGCTGACAGGATTTTACGTTTAATAAATGGCAGAATGGAGGTATTAAAAGAATGAAAGTTTATGTTAACGGCAAATTTGTGGAGAGAGAAGAGGCGAAAATTTCTGTCTTTGACCATGGGTTTTTGTATGGTGATGGCGTATTTGAAGGAATTCGTGCGTATAATGGCAGAGTGTTCAAATTAAGAGAGCACATTGATAGGTTATATAATTCAGCGAAGGCCATTACATTGGAGATACCTTTGACAAAAGGAGAGATGGAGAAGGTAATTTTAGATACCTTACGGATGAATAATTTAAAAGACGCCTATATACGTGTAGTTGTCACTCGTGGTGTTGGTGATTTAGGTCTTGATCCAAGAAAATGCCAGTCGCCGTCTATAATTGTCATTGCCGACAAGATAGTTTTATATCCAAAAGAATTTTACGAGAAGGGTTTAGAGATAGTAACTGTTTCTACACGGCGTAATATTCCGGAAGCTATAAATCCATCAATAAAGTCTCTAAATTACTTGAACAACATACTGGCAAAAATAGAGGCAAACTTGCGTAATGTAGAGGAGGCGTTGATGTTGAATAAAGACGGCTACGTAGCAGAATGCACAGGAGACAACATCTTTATAGTGAAAGAAAATACATTGATAACGCCTCCACCGTGGGTTGGAATATTGGAAGGTGTAACGCGTAATACTGTGATAGAAATAGCGAAGACCAAGCTCAAGTTGTTAGTGAGGGAGGAGGTGATCACACGGTATTCGTTATATACAGCTGATGAGTGTTTTCTTACAGGCACTGCCGCAGAAATAATTCCTGTGGTGAAGATAGACAATCGTGTAATAGGCAAGGGTGAACCGGGAGAAGTAACGGTACTGTTGATGAAAGAGTTTAGGGAGTTGACCCGAACGACTGGTGTGCCAATATATGGAGACGAGAAAGGTGGAGGATAAGGAAAATAGGGGGCGTTATAGAACAAAATTTGGCTCTGGAGAGAGGGGGATAGAGTAACAAAACATGGAAGGGAAAATTTACTTTTTATTTGCAGTGCATAATCATCAACCTGTCGGCAATTTTGACGCTATATTTGAGAAGTCTTATAAATATGGATATGAGCCGTTTTTAAATTTGTTAGAAAAATATCCTGCTGTAAGTGTTGCTTTACATATAAGTGGTTGTTTAGCTGATTGGATAAAGTTCCAGAGGCCTGAATATTTTCGCAAGCTTAAAGATTTAGTTTGGCGTGGACAAGTAGAACTTATTTGTGGAGGATACTACGAGCCTATATTGCCAAGCATACCACAGAAAGATCGCATATTGCAAATAAAAAAAGGAATAAAGTTTATTCAAGACGAATTTGGAATTTTACCGAAAGGCTTTTGGGTGGCAGAGCGTGTATGGGAACCTACACTGGTGAAAATTTTAGTTGATATGGGTATGGAATATACATTTTTGGACGAGGAGCATTTTTACTGGGCAGGGGTGCAGCCGGACAAAATCCATGGCTATTACTTAGTAGAAGATGAGGGGGTTATTCTGAAAATTTTTCCAATAAGTAAACAATTGCGGTATATAATACCATTTTCTGGACATCCACAAGTTGTGATGGACTATTTTCATCAGGTTTTGAAGAAGATAAACACTTCTTCTTTGACACTTGCAGATGATGGTGAAAAATTTGGCATCTGGCCAAAAACCTATGAACATGTATACGAAAAGGGATGGTTAGAGAACTTTTTCCAGCTTATTTCTCAGAATAAAAATGAAGGATGGTTCGGTAATATATCTTTTAGCGAGTATATATCAAAATTTCCTCCAACAGGCAGTATTTACCTGCCCACTGCAAGCTACTTTGAGATGTCAGAGTGGTCATTGCCTGTAGAAAGTGGCAAGGAGTTTAGAGATGTCCTAGAGTATGTAGAAAATCTTAATGAACACGACAGAAACAAGATTAAGCGTTTCTTGAGAGGCGGTATTTGGCGTAATTTTTTTGTGAAGTATCCGGAGTCCTCCAACATGCACAAAAAGATGTTATATGTTAGCTTCAAGTTGGAAAGTATAATGGATGAAAAAAGCGAAGAGGGCAAGATAGAGGAAGCGATAAATTCCTTACTAAAGGGACAATGTAACTGTGCGTATTGGCATGGAGTATTTGGTGGCTTATATTTACCTCATTTAAGAAAAGCTGTTTATAGCAACCTTATTCATGCTGAAAAGAGTATAAACGATATTCTATATAAGAGAGATTCTTGGGCGAGTTACGAAGTTAAAGATTACAACCTTGACGCTAAGGATGAAGTTATACTAAGCAATGAGATGCTTAATGTGTACATATTGCCCCACTATGGAGGTAGCATATGCGAGCTTGATTTTTTGGAATCCGAAGTGAACGTATGTAATACGTTATCGCGGCGTGAAGAGGTCTACCACGATATTATTCGCAAAAAATTGTGGTTACATGTTCCAGATTTGCCTTCTGATGGCATAAAAACTATTCATCAAATAATAGCTGTAAAGGAAAGAGATCTTGAAAACTATTTGTGCTATGACTGGTATTTACGTTATTCTCTCCTTGACCATTTCATACATCCTGATACACGCTTTGAGAACTTCATTTGTGCATGCTATGGGGAACAGGGCGATTTTGTTAATCAGCCGTATACTGTAGGAAATGTTGAAATAAAGGACGAGGTGCGGGCGAGCTTGTACCGCAAAGGGATAGTCTGGGTAGGTGAGGAGAAAGTCGATATATACGTACATAAAGAGCTGATTTTAAAGAAAAATGTGTTGGATATAATTTACACACTTAAAAACTTATCGCACAGGGAGCACCCTCACTTATGGTTTGGTGTGGAGTTCAATTTCGCATTTTTTGACATTAATGAGAAGGGTGTACTTGCTGAGGTGGACTTTTGGGAGAAGAGTTCCCCAGGCGAAAATTATAGGGTGAAGTTATGCTTTAGTCCAAAGGTGGATTTATGGTTTTTCCCCATATATACGGTTTCAGCCTCAGAGAGTGGCTTTGAGCGCACTTTGCAGGGTCTATGTGTTTTGCCTAACATAAGATTACAGCTCGCAAAGGATGTACCGTTAAAGTTGAATATCAGGCTTATGTTAGAAAAAGTCTCGTAGGATGTGATAAAAATGGACATCTTTTGGTTATCCATTTTGGGTGGTGTTGTGAGTTTAGATACTTCTTACATACTACAAGCGGGATTTTCTCAGCCTATTATTCTATCCACCTTGTTAGGATTAATATATAACGCTCCTCATATAGCAATAAAGGTGGGAATTATTTTGCAATTTATGCTATTAAATAAAGCAGTTGGAGAAATGGTATTATTACCTGAGATGCCCGTTGTAACGATACTATCCGTATTTTGGTGTATAAAATACGAGACAACGAATTTGTTTTTATGCTTGGCAGTTTTTGTAATTTCTCTGTTATTGGGGAAAATATATAGACACATTGTGTTGGAGTTGCGAAAGTTTAACAAACTCTTTGTATATCTTGCAGAAAAGCTCATACTTAGTGATAAGGCACACTTGACACCTTTCTTGTTACATTTTTCTAACATTATTTTTTTTATTTTCACTGCGTTGTTTTTACTTGTATGTTTATACTTTGGGGACTTTATAGTAAAAGGCATGAATAAATTGCCGATACCTATTAAACTTGGAGAGGAATTCGTTTGTGACATACTATTGTTGTTAGGGCTAATAGCGTCGTTAAGAATGTTTGCAGGTATTAAGGGGAAAATGATAATAAAGTAGTATGGAAGTGTCGTTGATAAAAGTACTTTTGCATTCATTTTTTATACAATCTGGTTGGAGTTACGAACGTCGGCAGGCATTGGGTTTCTTTTATTCTATGTATCCTATGATAGAGAATTTGCCTGGCAGGGATAGAGAAGAGAAAAAAAAGCTCATGTTGAGACATCTCCAGTATTTCAATACGAATCCTTATGTTGCCAATTTAATACTGGGTGTTGTATGTGGCCTGGAAAGGGAAAATATTTCAGGGGAGGTTATTAACAGTGTGAAGGAGCAACTATCGGGCCCTTTAGCGATAATAGGCGATAATTTATTTTTTTACACTCTACTTCCGTTGTTATCTGTAGTATCGTTGTATATTTACACGTTTTATCCGGAAAATTTTTTATTACCTGCTATCTTTTTGTTATGCAGTTATAACGTTATACATCTTCTTCTTAGAATTGTGGGATTCTATTATGGAATTAGGTATTCTTTTAATGCGGTAAGGTTCTTGCAGGGGGTGAGATTGCATAATATTTTGTTTTTCTTGAAAGTAGCAGGGTTGGTGTTGGTGATAGTTTTTATTATCACAAATATTTTACCTTCTTCACCTAATATGTTGTTTTTTGTATTTAAGATATTGTATTGTGGCATAATGTTATCCTTGCAATTCTTTAATTTCTCAACTACAGAAGAACTATTTTATTTGACAGTATTGGCACTATTTGTGTTAAATTTTGCAATACCGTGACAGAGGGGCAGTAAACGAAATGTTGATCAAAAAGTTTGAGATAAAAAACAAGTTAGGTTTGCACTTGCGTGCAACAACACTATTTGTCCAGACTGCTATGAAGTATAAATCTTCTATACATGTGATGAAAGGCAATCAAGTAGCGAATGGTAAATCTTTGCTTGGACTTACATCTTTAGCAGCAGCGCAAGGTTCTATTATTGAAGTGATAACCGATGGTGAAGATGAGGCAGAGTTGATGAATGCAGTGGAGGAGCTGATAAAAAATAAGTTCTATGAAGAGTGAAAAAATATATAAGGGCATACCTATCACTTACGGGGTAGCGATAGGTAATGTAGTTGTTATAAAACATGAAGGAGTGTACATACCCAGGAGGAGCATTCCGCGCGAGGAAATTGGCAAAGAGATTAGTCGGTATAGAGAAGCGTTAGCGCGTTTACATGCATATATTGATTCTGTAAAGAACGAGTTTATGTCAATTCTAGGCCGAGAGCATTTGCGTTTATTAGATTCCTATAGCATGATAGTTAACGATCCCGTGATTACTAAAGATGTTGTAAACGTGATACGTAAGAAAAACGTCGTAGCCGAGTGGGCGTTGGAGATGTGTGTCAGCAATGTTATTCATGCGCTAGACGAGATGAAAGATCCTTTTTTTCAAGAGCGGAAAAGCGATATTGTGAACTTGTTCCACAAGATTTTGCAATACCTTAACCCGAGCGATAAGTTGTTCAAAATAGAAGAAATAAAGGAAAATACGGTATTAATTTTGGATAAACTTGACCCGACGGAGATAAAACATTTCTATAATCAGAACATTGTAGGTTTAGCGATTGAAGAAGGCAGTCTAACTTCACATTTGACGATCTTAGCACGTTCTTTTAGTGTTCCTGCAGTTATAGGAGCAAAAGGCATAACTTCTGCGAGTAACGATGGTGATAAAGTGATTATTGACGGTGATGAAGGTTTAGTTATAATTCAACCTCATGAAGAGAACACAAAGTTGTATGAAAAAAAGAGGAAGAAGTACATGGAGCAGTGTGAGGAATTGAAGAAATATCGTGATCTTTTTTCTGTTACGTTAGATAGTTATCGAGTGCCGCTGTTGGCAAACATAGAGGTTCCTGAAGAGGTCTCTTCTGCGATATTCTGGGGTTGTGAGGGTATAGGTTTGTATCGTACGGAGTATCTTTATTTAGAAAGGGAAGACTTCCCAACCGAGGAGGAGCAATATGAGAGGTACAAAGAGATAGCGAGACTCGTATATCCTTATTCTGTGGTTATACGTACGTTAGATTTAGGTGGCGACAAGTTATGGGAGAGGCTCAAGAGGTCTTTGAAGATAAATATTTGTGAAGAAAATCCCTTTTTAGGTATGAGGTCTATACGTTTTTCGCTCAAGTATCCTGAGATATTCAAGACACAGCTTAGGGCGGTACTGCGTGCTGCGAGGCACGGTAGAGTAAAATTGTTATTTCCGATGGTAACAAGTTATCAAGAAATTAAAAAGATCAAAGCGATATTGTTAGAATGTATTGAGGAGCTTAGGCTGCATAATATAGAGTTTGAGAAAGACGTCAAAATGGGTGTCATGGTTGAAGTGCCGGCGTTAATTTATATTTTGGAACATATTATTGGAGAAATAGATTTTATTTCTATAGGTACGAACGACTTAGTGCAATATCTTCTTGCAGTAGATAGGACAAATGAAGCTATAGCAGAGCTTTATGATCCATTACATCCTTCAGTTTTGCAGTCAATTTATCATATTTGCAATATAGTACACAATGCGGGCAAGAAAGTTACATTATGTGGCGAGATAGCTAGTATACCGTCTTATGCGAAGTTGCTTATAGGTTTGGGCGTAGATGAGTTAAGTGTTGCTCCTCTTTCTATACCTATAGTGAAGAAAGCGATTCGGGAGGTGAACAAGAAGGAAGCTGAAGAGGTTGCACGGAGGGTGTTATTTATGAAGTCGTCGGATGAGATAAGAGAGTTTCTATTTAAAGAGGCGCAGATTTAGTTAAAAATTATGTCAAGCGACAATAGCTATATTTTCAACATAAGAAATTTTTCCATTATTGCGCATATAGATCACGGTAAATCAACGCTTGCGGATAGGTTGTTAGAAATAACCGGTGCATCTAAGGAGATTGTGGAGCAGACACTCGATGTGATGGAATTAGAGCGTGAGCGTGGTATAACTATAAAAGCTAAGACGGTGCGTATGGAATACAGATTGGAAGGCAGTAGCAGTTGTTATGTTCTTAATTTAATAGACACTCCTGGGCATGTAGATTTTTCGTATGAGGTACGACGTGCATTAAGTGTATGCGAAGGTACTATACTTCTGGTTGATAGCACGCAGGGAGTAGAGGCGCAAACTATTGCTAATTATGAACTTGCGAAGATGTGCAATTTGGCAATTATTCCGGTGATAAATAAAATAGACATGCTGCAGGCTGATATAGAGACCACAAGGAAGCAAATTATAGAATTGATGGGAGGTGTAGAAGATTTTTCATTGCATTGCATAAGTGCAAAAAATGGTACGAATGTCAAAGAATTATTGAAGACTTTGATTGACGTTATTCCGCCGCCAAAAGGTGATGAAGGTGCTCCGTTGGATGCTGTGGTGTTTGATTTTTTTTATGACAGCTTTCGTGGTGTTATCTGTGTTGTCAAGATATTGAATGGCAGACTTAAACAAAAGGATAAAGTTATTTTTGTGCCTGGCAGTGGCGAAAAATACGAGATAGAGGAGGTGGGAGTAGTGAGGTACTCTTCTAGGAAGCTGTGGATGGAGCCGGTAGAATATCTTAGAGCAGGGGAGATAGGTTATTGTGTAGCGGGGCTCAAGGATATACATCAGGTTAGACTGGGGGCACATATTCTGCTACCTACTAGTAGTACTGCGAGTAAAGATTACATTATACTGCCCGAGTCGAAACCTTATGTTTTTTGTAGTATATATCCTGTGAATAATAGTGAGTTTGAATTGTTAGATTCTGCAATACATAAATTACATCTTACAGATTACTCGTTTCATTTTCAACGCGATAATTCACCTATATTTGGCTATGGTTTTAGGTGTGGCTTTCTGGGGTTATTGCATTTAGAGATAATTAAAGACCGTATAGCGAGGGAGTACAATTTAGATGTTATTGTTACGACGCCTAATGTTACATATAAGGTAGAAACCAAAGACAGTAACTTTATGGAGATAAACAATATTTCCTATCTACCGGAGGCAAATAAAATAAAATCCATATATGAGCCATATGTGAGAGTCACAATAGTCACTCCTTACGAGTATTTAAGTCCTGTGATGGAGCTTGTGAAGTCAAAGCGTGGTGAGTACAAGCGTATGTACTGTTTGAGCGATAAAAAAGTAATTGTAGAATATGAGATGCCTTTGTCCGAAATGATAGTAGACTTCATTGATAAGCTAAAATCTGTTTCTAGAGGGTACGCCACATTTGATTATGAACATATAGGGTATAGAAAAAGCGATTTAGTGAAGCTTGAGATACTTGTACACCGTGAGCCTGTAGAAGCTTTGACTTTCTTAGTGCATAGGGGTAGCGCGTATGAATATGGCAAGAGGTTGATTGAGAAATTGAAAAATCTTATTCCAAGGCATCTATTTTCTGTAATTTTGCAGGCGCGCGTAGAGAATAAAATTATAGCGCGAGAAGATATACCTGCGCTGCGTAAAGATGTACTCGCGAAGTGTTATGGTGGCGATGTGACACGGAAACGTAAGCTTTTGGAGAAGCAGAAAGAAGGCAAAAAGCGCATGAAACTGCTTGGCAAAGTGGAAGTTCCGACAGATGTATTTTTGGAGATACTGAAAATGTAGAAGTATTATCTTAATTGAAAGACATCCGGAAAGGAAAAAATAAATTGCCATGCCGATGGAGTGGAAAGTCATAATAATTTCTTTAATAGTAGGAATAGTGTACTTACTGCTTAAGTTATTGGAGAGAAAGGTTGAGGGTAAGAGATATTTTAAAATTTATAAGAAAGTTTTAGAATGGACAAACACCATATTTTCTGCATTGGTATTTGCTGCAGCCATAATGAACTTTTTTGTTCAAGCCTTTAAAATACCTTCTGGCTCCATGAGAAACACTTTAGTAGAAGGGGATCACCTGTTTGTAAATAAATACGTTTATGGTTTTCGTATACCGTTTACTGAGCTTCGCGTAGTGAGGCTTTTTAAAGTTAAGCATGGGGATATTGTAGTATTCACTTGTCCACCGGAAGCCCTTTCACCAACAGAAAAGGAGAAGAAGATATACAAAGATTTTATAAAGCGTTGTATTGGCTTGCCGGGAGATATTGTGGAGATTAGGGACAAGCGTGTTTTTGTAAACAACAAAGAGTTGATAGAGCCGTACGTAAATTTTGAAAGCTCTGTAGTATATCCTAAGTATGAAATTTACACCTCTTCGGATGATTATCAGAAAGCGTGGGAAGAGGGAAGATTTACGAATTTACCGTCGTATGTTGTACGGGACAATTTTGGTCCTGTGAGGGTTCCTAAAAACTGTTATTTTGTGTTAGGTGATAATAGAGACAATTCATTTGACTCGCGCTACTGGGGTCCATTGAAGGATAAGTATATAAAGGGCAAGCCGCTGTTTGTATATTGGCCCATATGGAAGATGCGCATTATAAAATAAAACAATTCAGGGCTCGGGAGGGGGAAAGTTCTCATGAAATATCTTGTAGGAGTGGACTTAGGTGGAACAAAAGTCCATGTAGGTGTAAGTGACTTACAAGGGAATATTATAGCTGAAGCGAAAGAGGATACAGTGCGTATTTCAGGTAAAGCAGTGCTTGAGCAGATTTCTTCTCTAATAACTGAGATGTTGAGAAAAGAGAGTGTAGAGTCTTTGCAAATTCGTGGTATAGGTATAGGTGTGCCTGGTATAGTTGATCACAAAAGGGGTGAGGTTGTTTGGGCTCCCAATCTGCCAAATTGGAGAAATATACCTCTACGGAGATACATTCAAAGTAAGGTGTACAATTTACCTGTGTATCTTGAGAATGATGTAGATTGTGCGGTATTAGGTGAGGCGTGGTTAGGTGTAGCTAAAGGGAAGAAAGATGTAGTATTTATATCTATAGGCACTGGGATAGGTAGCGGGCTTATACTGAATGGCAAATTGTATCGTGGCAGTAAAGGTGTAAGTGGTGCTATAGGATGGTTTATTTTAGGCAAGGAAGGTATGAAGAGCAAGTACAAGCGTTGTGGGCACTTAGAATCTGTTTCCTCAGGGCAAGGTATAAAAGATTTAGTGAAAGAGTACTTAGGGGAATTTTTTTCTTCTTCTCGGCGAGATGCACCGGAAATTAGAAAATATAAAAATATAGATGCCAAAGGAATTTTTCTTCTAGCAAGGAGAAACGATAGGCTAGCGAAGAAAGTTGTGAAAGAAGCATTGATTTACCTTGGCATGGGCGTAGCAAACGTAATAAGTATCATTAACCCTGAAATGGTGGTGATTGGTGGTGGTGTTGGCCAGGCAAGTGATATAATTATACCGGAAATAAGAAAAATAGTTGACAAGTATGCGCAACCTTTCTCGGCAAAAAATGTAAGTATTGTTCAGTCCAAGTTAGGCACTCACGCAGGGCTATATGGTGCTTTACGTTTGCCCTTGCAAAATTTTTAAATTAAAAATGGGTGAAAAGAAAGTTGTAGACATAGATGTGAAGTTTGATATTCATACAGGAAGGTTTGAATATTTCTATTGTGGAAAGGCAATAGTGAGAAATGGCAAATTTGTAATTTCCATTTTAGACGGTGCTGTTACAAGTGAGGATAGGCGATATGAAAGGAACATAAAGATAAAGAAAATGAGCGGCAATATTACGAGACTTGCTGTAAACTATTCGCCTAAAGTTAAGGGGTCGTTACCACGGTTTGAGATCTATTTTGATATTGTGAAAGAGCTGCCTGCTATAAATTTCACTTCAAACCTGAACAGCAGAGAGTTTTGCATTCAGGGTGAGTTTAGCACTTCTCCAGAGCCTTATCTTGGTAGAACACCCGATAATAAGGCTACTAGGGTTTTTTCTGTTGCGTATGGTCTTGTAGAAAGCTTAGCTGCTGATACTGTTTATGATAGATTTAGAGATTTGGGTATAAGATTGATGGCTATTGGCGAGAAGTTTATAAAGAGAAAGCCAGACCGTTCAGGATACAAGTTTGTTGTTAGAGGTCGTCCGGAGTTCAGTATACGTATTTACGACGATGTTTTGAAGAAACAGGGGATTGAATTTTTTGCACCGATAAATAAAAAAAACTTTTCGCATGCGCCTTGCGGATGGTGCTCATGGTATTTTTATTATCAAAACATAAACGAGGAAGAGTGGGTGAAAAATGTGAAATGGCTAGCTAAGAATTTGAAACAGTATGGTTTAGAGTGGGTGCAGATAGATGACGGCTGGCAGATGCAGAATGGTAGCAAGGACACTCCTGGAGGGCGTGACTGGCGCGATGCAAATAAAAAATTTCCGAAAGGTATGAAATACGTTGCAGATATAGCCCATAAGTATGGTTTGAAAGCTGGTCTATGGCTGATACCTCAGAAGACAGACGTCGACGAGCTATACATTGAGCATCCCGATTATTTTCTTCGTTATTCTGACGGGACACCAGTGAAGATTCCGGATTGGGCGCCAGGCGGTACGAAGCAATATGTGATTGATCCAACAAATCCGCGCATGATTAAAAATTACTATATACCTCTCTGGAAAAAGTTATCTGACGAGTGGGGCTTTGACTACTTTAAGATAGACAACCAAGGGGATTGTAGTAGATGGTATGATAACAGGGAGCACATAAGGAAGGATATGGTACCTTCGGGGAAAGAAGTTTATCGTAAAAGTCTGGAAGTTATAAAGGAAGTCATAGGTCCTAAGAAATTTCTTTTAGGCTGCAGCAGTTTCCCAGATGGTATAGGTATAGTTGATGGCAGTAGGACAAGTGGCGACATGTCAGCAACTTGGGAAGGTTGTCAAGTGTCAATTGATGCGGTCTTTAGGTATAATTTTCTCAACAATGTGGTGTGGTGGAGTGATCCTGACGTTTTATGTGTTCGTTCTCCGTTGACGTTTGAAGAGGCGAAACTTATGGCCACGTTGATTTCTTTGAGTGGCCAAGTGTTGATGATGAGTGACAAGATGTACGAGCTTCCTGAGGAGCGTGTAGAATTACTGAGAAGAATATGTCCAACCTTAGATATTCACCCGATGGAATTTTACCCTTGGGATGGCGAGAGACCTTCAATTGTAGATTTAAAAGTTTCGAAAAAATACAGTGATTGGGATGTAGTGGCCGTTTTTAACTGGGGAGATGAAGAAAAAGAGATAAGATTGGACCTTAAAGAGATCGGCTTATTGACCGGCGAAGATAGGAAGTACCATGTGTATGAATATTGGGATAAGGAATATTATGGCAAAATATCCGATGGTATATCTATAGTTTTGCCGGGGCATAGTTGCAAACTTTTTTGTATCAAGGGATATAAACCCTATCCAGATGTTATATCTACTTCAAGGCATATCACACAAGGTTGTCCCGATTTGATAGATTTGCGCTGGGATGATAGGAGATGTGTCCTAAGTGGTAAAAGCGTATTAGTTCCCAACGATCCTTATCTCGTTGTTTTATCGATACCGCAGTCCCCAGAAACCTATAAGTTGAGATCTGTCACAATCAATGCTGCAGCAGTAAAGGTAGAGAAGGTGGAGGACTGCGGTGGACTGTTGAGATTGCATTTTAGGAGCAAAAATGGCGGGCTGGCATGCTGGAAGATAAAGTTTGAAAAATTCAGGAGTGGAGAAAAAATAGCAACTCCTATCAAGTTAAAAGCTGATGTAGGAAGTGCAGGTAAAGTGTTGCTCACCTGGAACAATGTATTCGCCGAGAAGTATAGAGTTTATAGAAATAAAGAGCTTATAAAAGAAGTATGGGAGACAAAGTATACAGATTATTTATTTCCGCCGGGGAGTGAATTAAACTATGCAGTAAGTGCTATTGATAGCGAAGGTAAAGAGATACAAAAAAGTAGCGAGCTAAAAGTGAAGATACCGTTGAAGTTGAGTATAAGAAACATAACCTCTGCTTTTAACATTCACCATGGAACAGTTGAGGAAGGAGTGAACGGTATAGATTTAGATGCAGGAGAAAGGGGCTTTTTGAGACTGAGGCAAGCAGTCCCTGATACTTACAAAATCAAAGTTGGTGTAGTGAGATGGCGCTCTACAGGCAGAATTACAATAAAGAAAAAAAATAAAACATTGTTGAGAGGCTACAATACCGCAGAGGATAGCGATATTCCGAAGGTTACATGGGTAGAAGTTGGGAAAGACTATGGCGAAGAATCGCGCTTAGAAGTTGTAGCTGATGGTGGGCCTTGTGCTATAGTGGGTCTACAGAGAATACCCTGTAGCAAAATAACGAGCTGGTACGTAGTAGGTCCTTTCCCTAACCCTGAGCATAACGGCTTTGAAAAGGTCTATCTTCCGGAGAAAGTAGCGGAGCCGCTCAAAGAGGAAAGCTTAAAGTGGAGGAAATTAAATTGTGACGAGGCCGGTTATTTAAATTTACTTGAGATAACCACGAAGCCTTGGGTGATAGCGTATGCCTATGCAGAGGTATATGCTGAAGAAGAAATGGACACAGAAGTTTGGTTAGGTAGCGATGATGGTGTGAAAGTTTGGGTTAATGGTATTTTAGTTTACAGCCATCACATACATCGTATGGCAGTTCCGGAAGAGGATAAGTTCAAAGTTCATCTCAGGAGAGGGAGAAATAAATTGCTGTTCAAGGTAGAGCAGGCAGAAGGTGCATGGGGTTTGTATGTAAGAATCCTCAACAGGCAAGAAAAAATAAAAAGCTTCTTCCCGCCACATCGCTAGTTTTCTTTACATTTCGCAAAATCCATATTTTCATACACTATTGGTTTTATTTTTGCTTCTTGGAGGCGCTTTTCAATATGTGGCAGCAAAAAAATGACTTCCTCTTCTATTTTATTCACAAGTTTATTATTAATTTTAGCAATCGTTTTCCTAAATTTGCGGTAATTTTCCGCTGTACTAAAGGATATTACTACAGCGGGCCAACAGTCAATGTTATAGGACATACAATTTTCTAGTGCGCTGAGTTGTAAATCAAATCCTAAAGGTTCTGCACCAGTAAGTATTGAGAATTCTTCGCGATTAGTCCCCTTAAAAGATATCCTTACGCAAATATTTCTAAAATGACTCAGTTCTTTCACGTATTCTTTGTTGAGCAAAGTTCCATTTGTTTCAATAATAAACCGAAAATTAGTCTTGTCAACTAATTTTAGTAGCTCCAGGAGGTGTTCTTTTGCGAGAGTGACCTCATTTCCACTTATTCTCAGTTGGTTGTATCTATATTTTTTAGCACAGGAGATGAGCGAATTGAACACTTCCTTGGGAGTGTAAAATTTGCCGCATTTTTCCGGGTTGTCTCTTGGAAAGTTACTCCAGCAGAATACGCATTTTAAGTTACAGCCGCAGCAGTCCGCAGTTGCAATACCGCCATACCACTGCCCAGCACGATAAATCCTATAGTATTTCCTCTTATTGCCATTAAGGATGTATTTACTTACTTCCGCTGCTCTCGTTATAGGATGGTACAGGGGAGGCATTTTTTTATATATTGAACAATTGTTTAGCGTTTTGCATTGTTATATTTACCACATCGTCAAATGCTATTTTTTTGATTACAGATAGCCAATGGAGCGTTTCTATCACATCCTTAGGCTCGCTAGTGTATACTTCTCCAGAAGCGGTTTTATATCTTACTGGCGAGTCAGTCTCAACAATAATATTTTCTATAGGCGTATGCTCAATTGCAGACCTATGCGGAGGACTGTATTGTAGAGCCGGTGTCGCTGAAATAAAATATCCTTCCTGGATGATTCTATTCAATATTTCAACAGGGCCGCTATACCAGTGAAACACGGCCTTCTCAATGTTTTTGCTTTTCGCCATCTCGTAGCACTCTTGCCAGGCACCACGAGAATGTAAAATTACCGGCTTATAATGCTTTTTGGCAATCTCTAATTGTAATTCTAATACTTTACACTGCTTATCTTTCTCATAACGATTTTTTCTAACTTCCTTTGCCCAGTAATCCAACCCTACCTCGCCAATGGCAATGCATTCTTTGACGTTCTCTTCTATAAATTTTATAGTTTGCTCTAATTCGTCCAAATTTATATTCATGGGATGTATTCCTAAGGCGATATATATTTTTGGTGTATTTATTTTCTTAGAAAGCTCCAAATTTTTCTTATTACTTAGGTAATCTGAGCCAACAGCAATCAAACTACTTACATTATTCTGTAACGCTCGCTGTAGCACCTCTTCCAAATTTTCAATTTCTTCCAGATGCACATGTGTGTCAATTATACTAACCATGGCGAAAGACGGGATAAGCTTGATTGATTTTAGACAAAAAATAATACAAAAATGCGTTAGCCTATGGAAATAGGATGAATTCATGAGAATAAAAAATAAGAGTTGATAAATGTAACAGAAGATTTATATAATTTTTAAAAAACACACTATGTATAGCGAGTGAAAGTTGAACTCTATGTTTTTTTTGGGAAAAAGGGGAGGAAATAAAGTATGAGAGCGGGTTTTAAGAATAAGCTTATAATTTTACTAATAGTTCTTGTGGTAGTAATGCTTGGGCTAAATATTTTTCTTATTTCTAAGTTCTCGCGGTATTTATATTTACCGCATGCTAGGCTTGCTTCGCAAGTTAAACCACCACCAGTACCACAAGAACTTATTAATTTACAAGAAACTTTCATTAGCATTGCTGAAACTATCAAGCCCGCAGTGGTTAGTATTTCTACCGTACAAATAATAGAAGAGGAGTACCCGTATTACGAATTCTTTTTTGGAGACCCATTTGAGGAATTTTTCCGTGAATTTTTTGGCTATCCGCAAGAAGAACGGAGACAGCCGAGGCTCCGTAGAAGGTCAATACGGCATAAATTAGAAGGCGTAGGTAGTGGAGTGATAATAAATCCTGAGGGGTATATATTGACAAACGAGCATGTGGTTCGTGATGCAGATGAGATAAAAGTCATTTTGCCTAATAAGGAGAAAAGATACACGGGTAAAGTTGTTGGCAAAGACGTGTATACAGATTTAGCAGTAGTAAAAATTAAGCCTGAGGGCAAGCTGCCATATGCTACTTTAGGTGATTCAGACAAGGTGCGTGTAGGCGAGTGGGTGATAGCTATTGGCAGCCCGTTTGGTTTAGAGCAGACCATCACAGTAGGTGTCGTTTCTGCGATTCGTCAGTCGTTAGTGATAGAGAATAGGAGATATAAGAACCTGATACAGACGGATGCTGCTATAAACCGTGGCAACTCTGGTGGCCCACTGGTGAATATAAAAGGAGAAGTTATTGGTATAAACACTGCAATTTACGCCCCTACAGGTGTCTTTGCAGGGATAGGTTTTGCAGTGCCGATAAATGCTGCAAAAGAAATATTAAGAGATTTGGTTGAGAAGGGCAAAGTTAGCCGCGGCTGGCTAGGTATAGAAATAAGAAAGATAGATGAGGCAATAATGAAGCAATTTAATTTACCAGATATGAATGGCGTTTTAGTGAACAATGTGTTAGAAAATACACCTGCTGAGAAGGCTGGCTTGCGGCGTGGTGATGTTATACGTCAGGTTAATGGTGAAGATGTGAAGTCGCCGGAGGATTTGCAAAATAAGATATTTTCGCGGAAGCCTGGCGAGCGTGTTGTGCTGAAAATATTACGTGACAAGAAAGAGCAAGAAGTAACTGTTAAGTTAGGCGAATTGCCGGAAAAAGTTGCCTCTACGGGAATCTTACCAGAAGGAGAAAGAGGAACATATACTTGGTTAGGCATGAAGGTGCAGGACTTGGACGAAGATTTGGCAGAGAGATACAACATTCCCCAAAGTGAGAAGGGAGTTGTAGTAGTAGATGTGAAAAGCGGTTCAAAAGCGGAAGAGATAGGTTTACGTGAGGGCGATTTGATAAAATCTGTAAATCGTTATCCAACAACTACAGTGAGAGAATTTGAGAAGATAAGCAAAAAAGTAGCGTTAAGCGATGGTGTTGTGTTTGATATTTTGCGTAACAAGAAGCCGCTATATCTGAGTTATATTGGAGAAGAGTAGATGAGCTATAAGATACTTGTTGCGGATGACGATTTAGAAATATTGGACTTCTTAAAATTGACTTTAGAGTCGGAAGGACATACTGTTGTCACAGCTACTAACGGCGAAGAAGCATACAACAAGGCTATAAGTGAAAGGTTCGATGCCATAGTGCTTGACATAATGATGCCTAAGATGAATGGCTTTGAAGTTTGTGAGAAGTTACGCGAAAATTTTTCCACCTCTCTCACCCCAATAATAATGCTGACATCTTTAACAAAAACTAAAGATAAAGTTACTGGATTAAAAATAGGCGCTGATGAATATTTAACTAAGCCAATAGAGCCAATAGAATTTGTTGCACGCGTAGAGCAAATTATTGAGCGTTGCAAAAGACTTATTTCTGCGAATCCTCTTACTGCCTTGCCGGGACGTAATTCCTTGGAAGAAGACGTTAATAATTTTCTGTCAGAGAAGATAGAATTTTACCTTATATTTTTAGATCTCAATGATTTCAGATACTTTAATGAAAAATACGGATACGTAAAAGGTGACAACTTTATACGCTTATTAGCGTTTTTATTGCAATCAGTGGCGCGCGAGGTAGGAGAAAATAATCCTATTGTGAGGGTTTATCATTTAGGTAGTGACGATTTCTGTATCACATCACCCCCTAAGTTAGTAGATGTAATATCACAGTTAGTGCTAGAAAATTTCCCTAAGTTCACATCAAGGTTGTATGATGAAGAAACGCTAAAAAATGGGTATTTCTCAGTTATAGATCCTGAAGGTAGATGTTTAGAAGTGCCATTACTTACGGTAGCAGTGGGTGCTGCATGCGCTACTAAGACCATGGTGCGCTTTATTGAGATTTTTGACAAGGCGCAGCGCGCCTGGCGGCACGCTAAAGAATATAAAGAGAACCATTACTATAAATTAGAGTAAAGCGAGGAGAGGTCGCCTAGAGGCCTAGGGCGGCGGTTTGCTAAACCGCTGTACTGACGAAAGTCAGTACCGTGGGTTCGAATCCCACCCTCTCCGTTTAGGAAGTTACTAATTTGTTCAGTTTAATGAGTAGCTATAGGAGGAGAAGGGGTGAAGAATAGAAAAAGAAAATGGCAAGTGAGGCTATTTTAATATTAGAAGACGGGACGGTATTTAGGGGATACAATTTTGGCGTTTCTGGGGAGGCATACGGAGAAGTTGTTTTTAATACTTCTATGACGGGATATCAGGAGATACTCACAGATCCGTCGTACAAGGGGCAAATAGTCACTATGACATATCCTCATATAGGCAACTATGGAGTAAATGAAGTTGAAGACATAGAGTCTGACGGTCCTTGTGTTGAGGGCTTTATTGTGAAAGAATGCAGTAAGGTATACAGCAACTGGCGTGCTACTGATAGCCTCTGCAGTTATCTTAAAAAACATAAAATTATAGGCATTGAAGGTGTTGATACACGGCGTTTGACGAAGCATATACGCGTTTATGGTGCAATGAAGGGTTATATATCAACTATAGATTTTGATATAAAAAGCTTGTTAAGGAAAGTGAAGTCTTCGCCATCAATAGTTGGCAGAGACTTGGTCAAAGAAGTTGCTACAAAGCAGAAATATTTATGGTGTAGTGGAAAGAAGGAATTGAATTTTTCAGAGAAAATACTATATGAGAATAGTTCTGCAGAGTTAAAAGTTGTAGTGATAGACTGTGGAGTAAAGTACAGTATTTTGCGTTGTTTAGAAAACAATGGTGTTAGAAGAATTATAGTTGTACCTCCGACAACTCCGTATGAGGAAATATTGACATTTTCGCCACATGGCATATTGCTTTCTAACGGCCCTGGCGATCCTGAAGGGGTGCCGTATGTTATTGAGACGGTACGGAAATTGATAGAGTATAATGAGAAAGCAAGAAATCCTATACCTATTTTTGGCATATGCCTAGGGCAGCAGGTTTTAGCGTTAGCATATGGTGGGAAAACCTACAAGTTAAAGTTTGGCCATCGTGGCGCTAACCACCCTGTTAAGAATTTACTTACTGGGAAAATAGAGATAACCGTGCAGAATCACGGCTTCTGTGTAGATATAAAAAGTTTGCCTAAGGAGATAGAAGTGACACATATAAACCTTAATGATTACACGCTAGAAGGCATTAGGCATAAAAAGTTGCCAATATTTTCCGTGCAGTATCATCCGGAAGCTTCTGCAGGGCCACATGACGCAAGATATTTGTTTAGCGAGTTTGTGGATGTAATAAAAAAGAATTTGAGAAGTTAAAAATTGTATATGAATAGGAAGTAAAAAATATGGGAGAGGAAATTTTAGGCAAAATTCCACCGCACTCTGTAGAAGCTGAGATGGCCGTCTTAGGCTCAATGATGATTGAAAAAGAAACAATTGACAAGGTTCTTTCTGTAATTGATGAGAAGCATTTTTATAAACCTGAGCATAGAAAGATATTCAAAGTCATAACCAAGTTATATGAAAAGAATAAGCCTGTGGATATAACAACCGTTGCTAGTGAGCTTAAAAAAGAAAAAGCATTTGAAGAGATAGGTGGCGGTGAGTATCTTGTGAGTTTGACGGAATCTGTTGGCAGCACACAACATGTAGAAGAATATGCCAATATCGTTCTTGAGAAGGCCATCACGCGTGAGCTCATATCCGTGTCTTATGAGATTATGAGCAGGTGTTATCAAGATAAGGAGGACGCGAAAACTTTGTTAGACATGGCTGAACAGTGGGTATTAAACATCCGGAGAGAGGGTATTCGGTCGCACTTTGTCCATATCAAAGACAAAATACACGAGATTGTTGATGAAGTTGCAACATATTGCAAAAAAGGAGAATTCCCGGATGCCATAAAAACAGGATTTACCGACTTAGATACCCTCACAGGGGGGTTCCATAAAGGTAATTTGATAATAATAGCAGCGCGGCCTTCTTTAGGTAAAACTGCGCTATGCCTAAATATAGCCGAATACATTGGATTAAAGCTGAAGAAGCCCGTAGGAATATTTTCGTTAGAGATGACTGAGGAAGAAATAATTAAACGTATGATATGTTCTCATGCACGCGTTGACTGGAGAAAGATACGTTCTGGGAAAATTTCACATGCTGAATGGCGCAAATATACAGATGCTGCTGCGGAGCTTGGTGAAGCGAGTATCTATATTAATGAATTACCTTCTTCCTCTATATTGGACTTACGTGCGGAGGCGCGACGCGCCAAACGTGAGTTAGGTATTGAGATTATTTTTATAGACTATATTCAATTACTTTCTGGTGTAGGGAAATACGAGAATAGGCAGCAGGAGATGGCTGAGATATCGCGTTCTTTGAAGAGCTTAGCTCGTGACTTGCAAATACCCATTGTTGCAGTATCGCAGCTTTCAAGAAAGCCGGAAGAGCGTGAGCGTAGCGAGCCGCGTCTTTCTGACTTGCGGGAGTCGGGTGCATTAGAGCAAGACGCTGACGTTGTGATTTTTATTTATCGTGACACACAAGGTAGGAAGCCAAACATGGAAGGCCTTGCTAAGATTATTGTTGCTAAGCAGCGCAATGGTCCCCAGGGGCATATTTATTTGACATTCTTGCAAGATTGCACACGGTTTGAGAATAAAGCTCCTGAGAGCGAAGAGTGAATAAGGATGTAGGGCAAGAAAAAAAGACTTAGCAAGTTGAGAGCAAGTAAAGTAAAAAGAGCTGTGGTATTGTTGTTGACAAGTTGTTATTACCGGCAGGCGTATGCGGAGATTAACTTAAAAAATATAGTCTATAACATTTCGCAAATACAGAATAAATTAAAAACAGGTTCTTTTCCTATATTTTTATCTAATGGGCGCAACAGCACAATCTCAATTGCTCCTGTTATTAAAGCAGATGCCTACGGCCACGGTAGCGTCAAAATAGCACACCAGATTTTGACATCCGGCTTGAACATAAGCCTGCTATGTGTAGCCTTACCTGAAGAAGGTATAGTTTTAAGAGAAGAAGGAATAAAGAGCGAAATATTGTTGCTATCACCCTTGTATCCGAAAGATGATGTTATTGAAGCAGTGTTGCAGTATAACTTGGTGTTTTCCATTTCTGATATAGAGTTTTTTAATTTTTTAAAAAGATCCTCTGTTTTGAAAAGACGTGCTTCGCAGGTAAAAGTGCACTTGAAAATAGACACTGGTATGGGGCGTATAGGGCTCTCTCCAGAAAAAGTATCACAGACAGTTGAAGATATACTACGAGACAAGAGATTCATATTGGAGGGGATATACACGCACTTTGCATGTGCCAACTGCGATAAAGAGTATACTTTGTATCAGTTGAAAATTTTCAACAATTTGATTAGAAAGATTAAAAAGAAATTTAATTTTTTACCTAAGTACTTGCATGCGGCTAACTCAGCTGCAATACTCAACTTTGCAGAGAGTTACTTTAACCTTGTCCGCCCAGGACTTCTAATTTACGGCCTTTATCCTTTCACTGGAGCCGAGAATATGCTTTCTCTGAAGCCTGCGATGTCCTTTATCACAAAAATTACGTGTCTTAGGGAACTACCACGAAATAGGAAGATAAGCTATTGTGGGACTTATGTGACGAGAAAGAAAACAAAAGTTGCTGTTCTGCCGGTAGGATATGCAGATGGAATCACTACGCTGCTTTCAAATAAAGGTAAAGTACTAATTAGGGGTGAATTTGCGCCAATAATAGGTCGTGTTACTATGGATATGGTAATGGTGGATGTGACGCATATTAAGGATGTAAAAATAGGTGATGAAGTTGTAGTTATAGGGCAGCAGGGTGAAAAAAAAATTACCCCAGAAGATATAGGGAAATTAAATGGTTTGACAAACTATGAAGTTGTGTGCAATGTAACCTCTCGTGTTCCACGTATCTATGTATGGAAATAAAAAGTTGACAGAGATCGCTGCAATATCTATTTTGCTATTTTATCCTTTATCAGGTTGTATCTATGTTTTTTCAGGAAGTAATATAACTTTTAGAAGTGAGGTATTAGAACTGCCCAATGGAGCGAAAAGGTTAGTCACGAAAGTTATTGATGGTGACACTTTTGTAATAGAAGGTGGGTGTTCTGTGAGAATTATAGGTATAGATGCGGATGAAAGAGGTTATCCTTGCTATGAAGCTGCGAAAAGGAGACTAGAGGAGCTTATTTTAGACAAAGAGGTGGTGTTGATAAGAGGTACTAGAAATTTGGATTGTTATAACAGATACTTGAGACATGTTTTTATAGACGGTAGAAACGTTGGATTAATCCTAGTGAAGGAGGGCCTAGCAGTAGCACGCTTTTACCCAGGAGAAGTGAAATATAAAAAAGAGATTGTGGAGGCTGAGCGATATGCCAGGGGAAACAAAATAGGGTGCAAATGGTCAGATAAGAAAATAAATACATTGAGTTTAGAGAAAAGGAGAATAAAATACAAAAGATTAACGCCAGAATTGACAGGTTTACATGTAATTGATGCTTGCTGCGCAAACAGTTATTTTGATAAAGAAGTCATTATTGAAGGTGAAGTAGTAGATAGTTATAGAAGTGAGAAGAACAATGTATTTTTAAATTTTGGCCGGCCGTACCCGTATCACTGCTTCACCGCAGTTATTTTCAGCACCTCGCTACACAAATTTGTAGAAAAGCCTGAAGAGTATTATTTAAAAAAGGTAGTAAGAATAAGAGGGAAAATTAAAAGATATAAAAACGCCCCACAGATTATTTTAGAGGAAAATTCGCAGATTGAAGTAGGTGAGTGAGACTGCTGAAGGAATGGAAAATATAATTATTTGCAATGAGAAAATTTTTGAAAAGAGGCAGTTTGATATAAAACATATAGTGTTTGATTTTGATGGCACAATATCATTGTTACGTGAAGGTTGGCAGTTGGTGATGCGCGAGGTTATGATTGAGAGTATTTGTGGAGGATGTGTTCCCACTGAAGAGATTATTAGAGAGGTTGAGGACTATATTTTTGCTTCTACGGGTGTACAGACCATTTTCCAGATGGAGCATTTGGTTGAATTGGTCAAAAAATATAACCTGGTTAAAAGAGAAAAGATACTTTCTCCGTATGAATATAAAAAGATCTATACACAGCGTCTCCATAGGTATATTTCAAATAGGATAGAAAAAATTAAAAGTAGAAAGTTCCCTAAAGAGAAATTTATTCTTCCGGGAGCTATGGAGTTTCTTTCCAGGCTCTCGCAGAGAAAATATGTAAAGCTATACCTGACAAGTGGCACCGACGAAGAAGATACTAGAAGGGAAGCATCATTGTTGGAAGTGGACAAATATTTTTATCCGCATATATATGGAGCTATAGATGGAAGGATAGATATAAAAGAATACGTAATTTCTAAAATAGTTGCAATAAATAATCTTTTAGCGTGTGAAAGAAGAGAACTTTTAGTTATTGGTGATGGTCCTGTAGAAATAGGCACAGGCAAAAGGTACAATGCCTTAACCATCGGTGTATGCTCAGATGAAGTTACGGGGTATGCTTGGAATGAAAGGAAGAAAGAGAGATTACTTTCTGCAGGTGCCGATGTGTTGATACCCAATTTCACCAACATAGACGGGCTGCAAGAGCTTATATTTTGAATTTTTTATGGAAGAAATTGGCGAGATAGTAAAAATTTCAGGTAAGATTGTAGAAATACGTATTATGAAGAGTGGCAAGTGTCACACATGTGGCATATGCGGTGTGGGTAAGAATGGAGATATGCTTCTACCTGTGGAGATCAATTTGATAAAATCAACTTCTCCTATCAGAATTAACGATAAAGTGAAGATTGAGCTTAAAGATAGTATAATGTTGAAAAACATACTTGTCTTATACTTTTTGCCGATAAATTTCCTTGTGGTTGGGTACTTTTTTGGGTGGCTGTTGAATAAAAAAATTTTTCACTTCAATGGCGAGTTTATAAATATTGCTTTCAGTTTTCTCTTTTTATTAATATTTAAGCTGCTTCTAAAAGCAATTTATAATACACTTCATATTAGCGATATTTCGGCGCTTTTAACGGTTAGCAAAATTGAATAAAGATAATGGAGAGGAGAAGATAGAGGGGAAAATGTTTTTCAAAGGAACAAAATTCTTATTCTTAAGTGTAGTTCTACTTTTTGTTTCTTTGTCTTCACTACACTCATTGAAGTACTATTGTGAATGGGCGGACGAGGATTGGTGGGATGAAGTAAAAAATTTCAGTAACGTTGTGATAATACCTGTAAAGTTTGATACTCAGCAGGATAAACAGCTTACGCAGCAATCTATGCAGCGCGCCATAGAGTTAGGTTTCTATATTATACCTAAGATGAACATAGGCTTTGACGATGTAGAGGGCTGGCAATCGGATATTTACAATTTTTATGATACAGTTGCGCCTTATGCAGCACACTGTGTTGCTGCATACTTATTTGACAAGCCGGGGTTTGTTGCCCTACAGAAGGGCTATTCACGAGATGAAGCAGTTGAGTTAATCAGGCAGTTTTGTAGGATTTACCGTGATGTAGGAGAAAATCGGAATATCAGGATTCCGGGATTTATAACATATGGTGGCAAGAGGGAACTTACTACGTTGTGGAATATACCGGATGAGTTGGAGATAGTAGGCTTTTCTGCGTATTTTAATCCCACAACACCGCAAGCAGATGCTGTGCAGCGTAGCAGGTACGAAGGGATGGTGCAGGAGGAGATTAGAGAATTTAAAGCTCTTCACTGGTCAAAAGGTAGACCTTTGATATTGATAGGTCAAAGTTTTGATAATGGCACTGGCATGCCCTCTGGAGAGCAGCAACAATGGTATATTGACGACATAAGAAATGATCCTCAGTTTATCGGGTTTATTTGGTATAATTGGGAGAGCACAAGAACTACTGAAGAACTTAAAAATGCGCATCAAAATTTTGGCACACAACTTGTCAATACTGGTGTTCATAATGTTTCGGTGAGTGTTGAAGGTACAACGATAACTATACGTTGGGAGACGAACTTGCCATGCGATTCCGGAATTGTAAGATATGGCACTTCAACTTACTATGACAGAACAGCTTATGATTTAACACCGACTTCAACAAGCCACGTTGTTCGGATTAATGACGTTTATGAAGGTGATGTTATATATTATGAAATTACATCTATAAAGTCAGGATACACACCGGGACCATACACTGGATGGGTTGGGATAGGTTTTGGGGAACTTACCGGCTCAGTAAAGGACGAGAGAGGTAATGTGATATCTGCTGGAGTTGTTGTCTGCCTTCTTCCTGGGAATTATGCAGGAACTGTTGATAGTTCAGGAAACTACAGGATTAGCAACATTCCTCCAGGAGAGTATACTGCAGTAGCTATGTATTCTGGGAAAAAGATAAAAAAGAACGTAAATATCATACATAATTTTGTGCAAACGTTGGACTTTGTTTTTACGCTTATATCAGAAGAGTTCGTAAATGGCAGTTTCGAGACGGGTGACCTTGCTGGATGGTTCTCCGGAGGAGATATTGATTCTGCAAGAGACGTGTACAGGAGTGGCAATCTTAATATATCTTCGCAAGATGGTGAATATTTCTTGGCAAACATAGTTTCTAGCGACACTCTGAGTGGATACTTATTACAAAGAGTTAAGACACTCCCTGGTAATAGACTGACACTGTCTGCATATGTTTACACTGATGCCTGCACAAACGATGTTGTGTTTTCTACAGATAATTATTGTCGGATTGGTATAGATCCGTACGGCAACACCTCACCACAACATTTTTCAGTAGTGTGGAGTGGTAAAGAACACGGCTTTCGTAATTGGACGAAACTCAGTATAAGTACCATAGCACAAAGAGAAACAATAACTATATACCTTGAGCTTGTGCAGACAAAAATTCATGGTTATAATGTGACAGCAATTGATAATGTTGAATTGGAAGTCCAACCTTGGAAAGACATCACTCCTCCTCCGCCACCAACATTACTTTCTCCAGAGTCTGCTGTTAAAATATCTTCATTGCCAATAAATTTTATATGGTCAGAGGTAAAGGATGCATATGAGCAGTCTTCACCGGTAAAATATCATTTACAAGTTGACGACAAAAGTGATTTTTTTTCTCCGGAAGTAAATATAATAGACTTGGCGAGTTCCAGTTATACTTTTACATTAGGGCCGGGTAATATCAATTTACTTCCTAATGGTAGGTACTGGTGGCGAGTACGCGCAGTGGATAGTGCTGTGCCTCCTAACTATAGTCTCTGGTCAGACACGCGTTCCTTCATTGTGGAGTTAATAGATACTTCTTCTCCGAGTGCCCCGGGAAAGCCTATAATAAACGATGGTGCAAAATCTATACCCCCTACAACAACAGAGTTGTACATTAAGTGGGCACCTGCGGAAGATCCTGAAAGTGGCATAGCTGGATACTATCTTGTGCTGTTTGCTATTGCGCCATCCGGTGAGAAAGAATATATTTCGTATGTTTCAGGTATTGTAAAAACTGAATATACTTTTAGAGGGCAAAGATTGACCCCCGGAGCGACATATTACGTAACAGTATGGGCAAAAAACGGTGTTGGGGCAAAGGGGCCTGAGGTAAGCGAGAGTGTTTATATAGTTGGAGAAGAAAAGCCCACTATTAATCAAACTTTCCTTCGTGGACTTTCTCCAAATGTTTTTAATCCCGCAAGGGAAAAAAAGATAAAGATAAAATATGAAATTGCTGAGCCTGGGGAAAATGTAACAATGAAAATATATGATATAGCAGGCAGTGAAGTCTACGTGTTGCTTGACGAAGAGTTTCACGCTTCAAATACATACATTAAGGAGTGGGACGGGAAGGATAAAGGCGGCAAGGTTGTACCTTCTGGCATCTATGTTCTCTATATGAAGACGCCTTCAAAAACTCATATGGAGAAAATTGTAGTAATAAAGTGAGAAAGAAAATTGTAAATTGCTGTAAAAAGAAAAGCAAAGCCCATTGCCACATTTAAACGTGTTGTTGAATAAAAAGGAGCTTAGTGAGGTATCTTTTTTATATGAGCTTGGGAATGAAGTAAAGATTTATGTTTGATCTCGCGTTGTCTGAGATTATAAAATTTTTAACAGCACACTTTTTAAAAAGCTAGGAAGGGAGAGGAAGTTTAAATAATGAAGGAGAAGAAACTTATTATTCATTTTATTGTATACGTGGTAACATTTTTACAAATTGCTCATATTGATGCTAGTATTAAAAGAGGGAATGTTTTTGGTGTAGTGTCTATGATTAGAGTTTCAGACTCGACTGCGATGAGTATATATTTAGACTATTTACACGATTTAGTAGGTGACTGGGGATTAGCAGCGAAAGCCTATGATGTACCTGCAAGTTTTGAAGACGTGGAGAAAATAATAATTACCTATAGAGCGAAAAAAATTATACCTATGTTTCATGTAGGTCCACCGCCTACTGGTAATCAGCCTGGTAGTGATGGCACATTCAGAGAGGCTGCAAGGATTTATGGTGAGTGGTTTGCGGAAGCTAAACGTAGGCAATTGCCTATTTTGTATGTGGAGCTAATGAACGAAGTAAATTGTGACCCTAATTGGCCTCCTGAGAAGTATGCGCGGTGGTTGTATGATTTTGCGAAGGAAATACGCGCAGTATATCCTGAGATAAAGATTTGCAGTTGCGGCATGGCTGGTAGTGGTGCAGATTATTATGATAAAATGTTGACTGCTATGCCTGAGTTAAAGGGGGTTGTAGACGTGTGGAACCTACATCCTTACTGTGCCAATCACCCACCAGATTATTTGAAAGATGACTGCAGCATGGCAGCACATAGATGGACTGCGAAAGTTTTGCAGAAACATGGCGTGAAAGAGCCAAAATTTATACTTTCGGAGTTAGGTTATGAGCTTGGCGATAGGAGAGATATAAATTATCCACCAATTGACGAATATAATCGTGCAGCATACATAGTAGATGGTTTTATACAACATTACATTTACGATGAAAGAGTGCTTGCAGCATGTCCGTTCACTTTGTGGAATCCGGATATAGGTTGGGAGAGTTGGGACCTGATAAAGTATGACAGGACACCAACACCGATGTACAATGCACTGAAGGCATTACCAAAGAGGGGTGGTGAGGATTGGCTACCGCGAGGTAAGGCAATAATAAAAGGTAAAATTGTAGATGAAGATCTTGGAGTGCCTATAGATAGAGTTTTTGTATACACATTCCCCGGCTATTACGCTGCCGAAACAAATGATTTGGGAGAGTATGTTATTGTAGGAGTTCCTTTAGGAAAGTATAAATTAAGGTGTTTAAAGGACGGATATATATGTCCTGGAGAAAAAGAAATAGAAGTCACTTCGGAGGATGGTATTTATATATATAACGAGCTCATAAAGCGAGTAGGTTTAATACCTGGCAATATGGATGTACCACATGGCGGCGGTACCGGTACAGTGCCTGCGGGATGGATAACCTTAGATGGTCAGCCACATTACGGCATATTGAGGATAGACAGTCAAGTGAAGCGTTCAGGTAGCGGCTCGCAACGTATGCGTGTCACTCCTGATGGTTGGAAGCCTGCTATATGGTGTTGTGGTAGATATAATGATGCGATAAAGGACAAAGTATATGCTTTAGAAGTTTGGGTGAAGACGGAGAACTTGGTGAAAGGTAAAGGTAGGGGTGTTGTTATATCTTTACATATAGCCAATAATGGTGGTGAGCCTATTGTAAGCCATACTGTAGTAGACCCATCAACAGGTACTACAGATTGGCACCCTATAACTTTATCTCTACTATGTCCTCCGGAGGGAAGGCGAACACGAGTTGATATTGGTGTTGATGCCGAGTCGGGTATCGTATGGATTGATGACGTATTTTTACATTATGCGGACCTGCCGTTGCCTTCAGATTATGAGTTGTGGAGAAGGAGAAACGTTGAGAACAGAAAAGGTATAATATTGGGTTTTATTAAAGATAATTTAGGGCGCCCGATGAAAAATGTTACATTATCCACACAACCTGGTAATTATTGGGCTATCTCCGATAAGGATGGATTTTACTCAATAAAGGAAGTGCCGTACGGTAAGTATGTGTTAAGGGTGTGTCCTTCTGGTGAATTTGAGAGCAAAGAGAAAAAAATTGAAATAAGTAGCAAAAAAGAAATAGTGAGGGAAGATTTCAGCTTTGGTAGAGAGTTAAAGTCTGGTGAAGTTAGGAACTATAGTTTTGAAGAGCACGGTTCAGAACCACGATACACACCACATTGGAAAAAATGGGGCTCAATTGACGGTATATTAGAAGAAGGAAAGACGATATTTTCTCACGTACGTGCACGCACCGGCAAACGTTTTTTACATGCGGGTTCAGGCTCAAATACAAAAAATGGCGGCGTGTACCAATTAGTTGCTGTTGAGCAGAACAAAAAGTATCGTCTTTCTGCATGGATACAGACTGCGCAGGAAGGTGGAGAAAAAGGAGAGACTGCTGTGCGAATAGGTATTGATCCTTTTGGTGACGAAGACCCAAAATCGCGAAATATAGTTTGGTCTAAATATGAATTTAGCGAGAACGAGTGGAAACAGATAAGTGTAGAGGCAGTTGCAGAGCAACCGGTAATTACTATTTTTATTGAATTGAGACAATTACGACCAAATCTATGGAATGCGAATTGGGTAGATGATGTGGAATTACAAAAGATAGAATGAAGAGCTTTTTTTTGGAATCATGCTTGTGGAAGAATTTTTAATTTTTGCATCTTTTATATTTGTAGCAATAATAAAATTTTTGTATAATTTACGTTCCATATATTGAAGTAAAAATTATATTGAAGTAAAAATTAAGGAGGTAGTAAGGAATGATGCTAGTTTGGAGAAGATGCAGTTTTACGTATTTCTTGGGTGCGGTTGTGGTAGTAGTAGCGGCATTTTTTCAAGAGCATAGCATGGCAAGCCTCATTATAAATTCTATTGAGAGTGACATTAGAGAAGTGTGGGGTGGCGATACAGAAAGGAGTGTGAGAATGTATGTTAGCAACACTGGAGATAAGGACATTTGGGTGGATACAGTTACACTGAGATTTACTAATACAAGTACTGGAGAAGATCTTTCGCGGTATTTTGTGGTTTATCCGAAAGAGCGCATAGTTGTCCCTCGCAATACGAGTAATGTAAAAATTGAGCTTCTTGTAGATATTGCTTCTGAAGTTCCAGCTGCGACCGTGGAACTTGATGGTTATATAGTTGGTTGGGAAAATTTAATTATAAACGGCAGCTTTGAGGAGCTTACAGTGAACCCCTCCTCGCCAGCTCTGCAGTTAGTCCGCTGGTGTGATTGGCCTAACCCGGACATCTATAGAAGTTACAATGTTGATACTTCAACTTTTTCTATCGGCAAACAGTCATATAAGATAGAGATTAATAATCTTCCGGTACATGACTGGGCTACAACGAGCACTGCGGGATACCCTGGCGGAGGAGTTAATAAGGATTGGTTATATTCCGTTGAACCAAGCTCCTCTTATTACATAGAGATTACCTACAAAGACGATCTTCCTGCAGAGGGTGTATCTCGTGTATTAGTGTGGGAAGAATTTGATACAGCTAAGTATGACCTAAAACTTCATCACTATTTTTATCCTAGTCATTCGGAAGAGTGGAAGAAGTTTGGCGGAATAGTAACAACACGTCCACAAGCCGCATATATACGTGTATGGATCGGTGTACGTGCACTACAATCCGGTGTTGCGGGCAGTTTTTGGGTTGATGAAGTTATATTTCGTGCAGAGCCTAAACAGCTTATTGAAGATTCTTCTGCAGATGCAAAAACCTCCTGGACTATTTATGCTGACACAACCCCACCTGCAAGTATAACGGACCTGGCAGCAAAAGAAGGTAGCAGACATGGCGAAGTTGAGCTTTCCTGGACTGCACCAGGTAATAACGGTAACGAAGGCGTTGCTGCTATGTATGATATTCGTTATGCAGAAGTGCAAATTACAGAAAATAATTGGTCTTCTGCAATACCTATACCGTCGTCAGTGCTATTGCAGCCTAGTCCAAGTGGCAGTAGAGAAATTTTTAAAGTTACGGGGCTCTTGGTAGGTAAAACATATTATTTTGCAATAAAGGCCAGAGATACAGCAGATAACTGGTCTGAGATATCCAATTCACCTTCTGCAGCACCATATCGCGACACCACACCACCTTCTACACCGGGGCGTCCACGTGGGTATTATGATTCTTCAACTAAACAGCTACGTTTCGAATGGGAGCCTGCAGCTGATGACGAGAGCGATATAGTAAAATACTTATTGTGTATAGGTGATACTCCTGGAGGAAATAATGTATTGGATGATTTTTCTGTAGGTAATACAACAGAGTACACGGTGTTCATCTTCCAGCTTAACTTGTCTGCTGGTAAGAGGTATTTCGCAAAAGTTAAAGCAGAGAATGCTGCAGGGCTACAAAGTGAATATTCAGACCCGAGTGAAGGTACTTTAATAGAGGAAGAAGAGGAACCACCCTCACCACCACACGAGATCACCCAAAATAAACTATACCCGCTATATCCTGTAAGTTTCAATCCTTTAGCAGGTGAAAGTGCTGTGATTAAATACGATGTTGTTGATGAGAGTTCAAAGGTTACAGTTAAGGTATACAATGTTTTCGGTGAACTTGTAAGAACTGTGATTAATGGGGAGATAAAGAATGGGCCTCAGACATATTATGAATTATGGGATGGCAAGAACGATAAAGGTGAAGTAGTAGGAAATGGGATATACCTTGTAAGTATAAGCATAGGCAAAAAATATAATGAGGTGCGGAAAGTTTTAGTTGTAAAAAAATAAAAAGAAAAATAAAACAAAAAAGAAGAAAGGAGGGGGGATAAAAAAATGTTCCTGAGAAGAGAGAGGTTGTCAGCAGGTAGCGCTGTAGTAGTGATACTGTTTGCAGCTGTATCGTGTGCAATAGCTGGCACTTCCTCTGGGCTGACTTTCCTGAAAATAGCTCCTGGAGCACGTGCTACAGCAATGGGTGAAGCTTTTGCTGCGACGGATGATGATGTAGGTGCCATGTGGTTTAATCCTGCTGGTATAGGTAGAATAAGCTCGTTAGAGGTGATTGGTACGCATGTTGTATGGTTTCAAGGTATGAGTTACGAGTATCTTGCAGGTGCTTATCGATTAGGTGATATAGGAACGCTGGGGTTACAACTTAGCTTATTTAATGGTGGTGAGATAAAGGAGACAGCACCTGATTTCAGTGAAACTGCAAAGAAGATAGCAGTGATGGCTCTATCAATAGGTATCGGCTATGCGCGTGAGTTGCAATTTTCAGGCTTAAGTTTCGTGGTAGGTGGAAGTGTTAAGATCAATTCAGAAAGCTTAGGGAATGTTAAATCTTCTGGTGTAGGTATAGATGTTGGTGCAACTTGTAGGGCAATAGAAAAGCTAAACATTGGCGTGAGTGTGCAAAACTTTGGTTTAAGTAAAGTTAAAGGGGACAACCTGCCATTAAACTTACGTGCTGGAGTAAAGTACAATATTACAGATGAGTTATGTGCTGCCGGAGATATAGTGCTGCCTATCGATCATAATTTATATATTTGTCCAGGTGTGGAATACGTTTATGAAGGGATGGAAAATTTAAAACTTGCATTACGTGCCGGCTACAAGATAGGTTCTGACGTTACTGGAAGCTTAAGTGGTATATCGCTTGGCGGTGGTGTGCTTTACAAAATGGAGAAGATGGGTTTTGGTGCTGATATCGCGTATGTAGGCTATGGAGACTTGGGGAATGTGATACGCGTTTCTTTACTACTTCGGATGTAACACTAAACTAATTAGGATAGTAGAAGTAGAAAGAAAAGATTTCTTTAAATTTAGAAAAAAGAGAAGTGATATATTGCGAGATAGATGATAATATATCTTACTGTAGTATGCGCACTTATCAGTAGAACACTTACTTCCCATTTGCATGGCTATAATAACATAAATATTCACAATGAGGTAATGGAATCCTCTCCCACCACTTCACCAGCAAAGATTACAGATCTTCAAGCCATTCGTATAAACTTTAACACAGTGAAACTAATATGGACAGCTCCGGGGGATGAAGGTACAGTAGGTAGGGCTGTAAGTTATTCCATCCGGTATACGACTTTTGTTGTTGGCAGCTGGGAAGAGATGACAGTCTGGAAAGAAGGTCGTCCTACAGGAGGTCCTTATGGTACGATAGAAGAGGAGACAATAACAGGCTTAGAGGAGGAAGTTTTTTTTGCATGCCTTTTCTACATAAAAACGTTTAATACAAAAGGTATTTGTTCTGAAATATCCAATCCAGCAGGTATCGTCAGGGCCACTACTACTGTTTTATTGTTTCGTTTCAATGAAGGCACTGGCCTGCCAAAAGATAATAGTGGTTTTAACAACAACGCCTCACATTCCTCTGTGTTTTGGGTTTCTGTAGACACCTCTACAAGTTGGAATGTTATTTCTGATATGCCAGAGACTGCAATTAGAGTCAGTGGAGGTAGAGGTGTAGAAGTTCCGCCATCATTAAGTATAAAAGTTTTCCCGCACGGTATTACTGTGAAATTTTGGGTGAAAGAAAGTAAAGTGTCAAGCGAGAAAGTCGGCGGAGAGGAGTTAGTGATAGGTTCTATTCAACAGCCGGGATATTCAGTTGCTCTTGCTGGTGGGAGGGTTGTCTTTTCTTTGCAATTGGACCATGGAGAAGTAGTTTCTTTGAGTAATGCGAATCTTTACACATTAGATACGTGGCATTTCATTGCAGCAACGTATGATAATAAGCAAATGAGAATATACATAGATGGAACGTTAGACAATTACAAAGATATTTCCGGGCATATAGTAGAGCTCCCGACTACAACATTACGTATAGGAGGAGCGCGTACTAACAGGGGGTTTGAGGAGATAATTGACGAACTTGAAATATGTAATTATGCGAAAACCGCAGATGAAATTTTGGCAGAATATAAATGGCTACGTGGCTTAATACCTCCATCGCCAATTACTGACTTACAAGTGTTTAATGTAGGGATTACAGCGTTAGCTACTGGGGAGACAATGGCTACAGTAACACTAACGTGGACTGCGCCTGTTGATGATGGTAGTGTGATAGCTAAATACATAATAAGGTATTTACCTTTTCCCCTATCTGAGGTGTATTGGGAGATAGCAGCAAATTACAAAGAAGCTCAATTTTTAGTTCCAAAAGTTAGCGGTGAAAGAGAATATTTTACCCTTTTGCCATTCTTCTGTGACAGAAAATACTATTTCGCGATAAAGTCCGTTGATAAACATGGCAATGTATCACCAATTTCTAACTGTGTAGAAGTCATCACACCACGTGATGCTATTGCTCCTAGCAGGCCACAAGAGAAAAAAATACTTCTTACAGGTAATAGAGTTGAGGGTGAAAAGTACAGTGTTGAGCCGCATGCACAAGTTAATGTGTATCTACTCGACCCTGAAAGATACATAGACGCGAAGCCTCTTTTCCAGACTTCCGCTGACGAAGAAGGAAAGTTCACACTTACGTTAGATAAAGAATATAGTGAGATATGGCTTAGGGTGGTAGACTCAGGGGGTAATAAGAGTCCTTCTGTAAGGATAATAGGTAAATTTACACCTGCACGGAATGCCCTCTTGCCAGCATATCCCAATCCTTATATTCCGGAGGAGCATATGTGTGGCGTTATAATACCTTATATGTTAAAAGAAGACGGCATTGTTTCTATCAAAATATTTACAGCAGCGGGTGAATTCGTTAAAGCGTTGATAGACAATGAATTTAGGAAGGCTGGTGTTTATGCGAGTATTTCTGACAATTCGTACTATAGAGCGGCTGTTTGGGATGGTACGAATGATGTTGGTAAGAAGGTATGCAGTGGTGTGTACATTTGTCTTCTTGAAGTAGGTACAAATTACTACGAAGCGGGAAAATTGCTGCTAATAAGGTGATGATGTGGATATTTTCGGAATATAAAAAATAAAAAGTTATACTATAGAGAGGAAGGTTATAAAAAGTGGGAGTTCAAAATTATAAACTGTTCATGGTGCTAATTTGCATTTTTGCTTCTATAATTTTTTTCCCCCTGCTGGCAAGCTCACAGCAACAGCAGCTTAGGCCTCCCATAAAACCGCAAGGGCCAATTCCTAAAGATGCCAAACTGATATATGCTTCTAAAGAGTACAAATGCGAGGTATGGGAAGCTGGACCACATTTGTATAAAGCAGCGAGACAGTTTAACGATGACCACACAGTAAATTGGGTAGATATTTCACCTTTTATTGAGCCGCATCACTTAGCGCAGGGCTTTGTTGATGTTCTTGTTACGGTAGATATGCATAAAATAGAGGGGGTTGAATTACCAAAATGGTACATGTTGGGCGATATGGATAACGGACAGAATAATGACATACGCGCATATTGTGATGGAGTTTTTTACGATTTGATAGACACAGAGTTTAAGACTTTTACAGGGAATGTTTTTGAGACGGAAGCCTCTACAGGACAATATGTGACATTGAGGTTTGGATTGCCCAAAAAAATAAGAAGCTACTATAAAATTTTCATTGGGAAAGGTTCAATAGCTATAGTCACAAGTCCATACCCGAATGCAACGGACTGGGCACAGGTGAAACTTTACCTTGCACCACCAACAAATAAAGTGTTCGCTTCCCCGAATGTACTTAATGTTCCGGTGGTGTATGAGAAAAACAAAAGGATGGCGCTTGTTACTACAAATACACCTTTAATATTTGATGGTGGAGATTGTGTAAGTTTTGCAGGAATAGAAATTGTTGACTATATTTGGTCATTTGACTATGAGAAGAATCCACTGGGCGATAAAGGTGGAAAGACAGTTAGTTGGAGGTACGCTACGCCAGGAATTAAAAAAGTGGTACTTACTGTTGTTGGTTACGATGTGGAAAAGAGCAGTTATATAATTTCGAAAAGTATAGGTGTGCCGGAAGCCAGTAAGTCGTCTTTACCATTACCTCTGTACGTGTATGTACTGGAGGATGCTGCAGCATTGGAGGAACATGGTGTTAAACTTTTTTCGCCAGCACCAAATCCTTTTATTCCAGCGAGGTACCCAGAAGTACATATACCATACAAAATTGACAAACCTGGCCGCGTGGTACTTAAGATTTATACTTTTTCCGGCGAGTTAGTGAAGACATTGGTTGACGAGGAGAAGTCGCCAGGAGTATGGGAAGCTTCCTGGGATGGAACCAACATGGATAACGTCTCTGTAGCAACGGGAGTCTATTTTTACCGTCTTGAGGTAGGTGGTGAATACAGAGCCTCTGGTAAAATAGCTTTAGTAAGATAAGGGGGAAAGTTTAATTTTTGGTAGAAAAAATGCAAGGGGAGGGAGAAAAGTTTATGTGTGAGAAGAGGGAAAAATTATTTCTACTTTCTGCACTTTTATGTTTGATGTTAGCAGAAGCGGTCCTTTTTGCAGAGAGAAATGTTGGCACTGCTGGGATGGAGTTGAAAAAGATACTATCTCCTGCGCGCCCCGCAGGTATGGGTAATGCATTTGTTGCGCTTTCCGACGACATTGGTAGTATGTTTCACAATATAAGCGGATTGGGTAGTTTAAAAGAAAGTCAATTTATATTTACCCATCAAGCTTACGTGTACGGCATATGGTTTAATAGTATAGGTTATGCAATTCCTACTAAAGTAGGAGCAATAGGACTGACGTTGACTTTTCTCTCCTTCATAATAGAAGAATATGACCTTCATTATACATCTACGGGAGAAGGTCTGGTAAGTGAGCAGTTCTACTCGATAGGGTACAGTAAAAGATATGGCAATTTTAGTTATGGCTGCAAAGTTGATATATTTTTCTCGCGAATTAGTAACTACACTGCTAACGCTTTCGGACTGAATTTTGGTGGTTTATGGTTTGCGCCGCTTGACATTGTTGTTGGTGCAACTGTGGAGAATATAGGTCCTCGATATAAGTATGAAGGAACACTGTTTGCTGGAGAGAAACAGTCTTTGCCGCTGACTTACAAAGTTGGTGTCATGAAAAATTTTGTATTGCCTTTGGGTAGTTGTAAGATAGAAGGCGATGTAATATATGATTACAAAGTACGTAGTAACGTCGGGATAGAGTGGAAATTGTTCGATCTGCTTTATTTGAGAGGTGGATATAAAATAGGTTATTCTTCAGGAGGCCCATGTTTTGGTATAGGTGTGGAGTATGCACCAAAAGGCCTAGATAGATTGGAAATAGATTACGCTTTTGTTCCTGTTGGTAATCTAGATATAAGTCACTATTTTTCTATGATTGCGAAATTTTAAAACTTAAATGAAGGCAACGTATAGGTTGGCAAAATGGGATATGAAGCGATAAGAGGGAGGAGAGGATTAATAATGGCAATGATGTGCAGAAAGAAATGCAAGGTTTTATTGTCAGTAAGCTTACTTTTTTTAGTTGAGATGGCTTCTTTTGGTGGGGTCCTTACAATTTTTAAGAAGATAGGTGAGGAAGTTTCAGACGTTTTTAACAACATTATAGTAGGGCCCAAGTGGGAGATTAGTTTGAAGACAGCTGCTGAAAACAACACTCTTTCCCGTATAAAGGGTATGAGTAGTCTTTCCCTGACAGATCCCTTGGTGATGAATTATTCTGCTACGCTAAAATGCCGTCCTACGCAAAGACTACAATTCTCCATCACACAAAGTCTCAGGCCCTACGTCACAAGCAAAACTTCTACGCGTTCCTACGAAAGCGATGTATTTTCATTTGATACATCATACCAGTTATCACATGCATTGCAAATAAGGGCTGGCTTCGGATACATGAAATACAGCTACGGCCCTGGTTATCAAGAATACGACCCTTTCATTGGTATAGGTTTTGCCGGGCAGGCTTATGGCTTTACAGACGTCTACACGCAGATTCAGAACAAGGTTACCTCAGGGCTAAGTTTGAACACAAAAACTGTACAGTTGTCTGCAAATTTTGGTCTTCAAAATAAAGGATATCTATATCCTGAATTGGAAGAGGTCACAACGACAGAGAGAAAAAATAAAATGTATAACTGGGCATTTTCTGCAGATAGTATGTGTATTCTCAAACTTCACCCTAAGCTGCAAACTGCATTTTCACTAAACATCCTTCCTTTGGAGAGTATCGGGTATTACACTTCTGAGGGTTACTGCGAGCTCCTATACACTTCACACAATATGTCAATAGTGACGTCTTACGAGTTGAACCCCAGTGTCGGCATTGAGGTGGGGTATAATTATAGGAAGAATGAATCATTGGAGACCTATGGGAAAGGTTCTGAAAGGTTTGGTATAGGTGCAGGAAGTAGAATTACAGAGCAGTCAGTATACTACTTAAAAGTAGATTTTCACCCGTAAAACTCTATGTTTTCAAAAAATGGTGTGCGGAAAAAGTAAATCCTTATTATTGCCATGAGGAAGACCTTCATTATAGTGCTGCTTTTGCACGTGTTAATGTTAGTTGGCGGAAGGTATCTTTATGTAATACGTCCTATTTTGAAGAAGCTCGTGAAGCCAATAATTATCAAAGAGAAGCCAAAGGAAGTGGTAAAGAAAGTGAAACGTGTTCCTCCAAAGCCGGTGAAAAAAATGCCAACACCTATGCAGCCGCTGAAACGCAGGTTTGATGCCAGCTTGGAACTAATTGCAGTGAAGCGTGGTGCCACCATTCCCGATTTTGTCGTTGTGGTTCCCGAGTATGGTGGTGGGAGAATATACAGGCCGGATGTCTCTCTCGTGCATCTACCAGAGCCACCACTGAGAGAAGTGCCGATCAGGTTGTTTGAAAGGGAACTTAAAATCAAAGAAAGAGAAGTTGTTGTGGAGAGCTTTGGTCTAACAGAACTACCTCCTGTTGGCAGCGCAGAAAACCCTGTAGCACAGCTGTTCATTAATGTTTACAAAATTGGTGCCCCAGCTTTTGATCACCAATTTGGTATATACTATCCGGAGAATAAATTAATATTAGATGGACCAAAGTATTATACACATTGGCAAGGCTCTTTAGGGCCATATGTAGTGCGCCTAGAAGATGTAATATTTTACTACTATGTAATCGGCAGAGGGGGGCAATACGAGGGCCGCACTTGGATGTATCTTTCTACAGATAAAAGCCATTGCTACATAGAACGGTTAGGTCCTAATATGTACCGCTACACTTGGGAAGATTTGCCGGATAATGTTGTCATCTCATCTACACAGTCGATGGCGCCGGATGGTTCCTTAGATACTCCAGATTTGCAGTTCGTAGTAACATTTATAGGAGCCCTGGAGGTAAGATAAATAATACGTAATGAACTGGATAATTGTCTCTGCTATATTCGTTTCATTCTATCTTCTACTTCCTGCTACTAGAAAAGTAACGGAAATAGAAAAAATTTATAACGAAGGTGTTGCTCTTTACCAACAGAGACAGTACGATAGCGCACTTGAGAAATTTTACGAAGTATTAAAGAATCGCGGTTCCATACCGCCAGGTAAAAGAGACCTGCTTCTTGCTACAATGTTCAATCTTGCTAATTGCTATTATAACCTGCAAGATTACGATTCTGCAATAAAATATCTCAGCGTGCTGATTAAAAAATTTCCGTATTCAGAGCGGTACAGGGATGCGCTTTTCTTGCTCAGCGCGTCTTATCTCAAAAAAGAACAATACGACGATGCTATAGCGACTTACTATAAGATTGTAGAATTAGACCCTAACGATATTGAAGCGGTTATTGACACTACACTGCAAATAGCGTATTGTTATCAGAAGAAAAAAGAGTTTGATAAAGCCGTTGCTGCTATAGAGCTTTTAAAGGCAAAATACACAAAGTTCAACAGCAAGTTATTTGAACAGAACTGCAACTACTTGCTATTTCTCTTTCTTGTTCAGGAAGATAGAAATAAAGCCGTCTCTTTTGGCAAAAAGCTATGCGAGGAGAAGGATAACCCCTGGAGCAACGAAATATGCTTCCGCATGGGTAATTTGCTGTTTGAAGATGGAAAATATGAAGAAGCGATGGATTTCTATAGTCAAGTTATGTCAAGTGCTGCTGTTGTTGAACTGCTGAAGTCTCTACAGGATGCCGTAGAGAATAGAAGAGAATATGCCGGTGTAGAAAGTATAAAACCCTGGGAGTTATCAACGTTGAGATATCTAATACAGAGAACAAGCACCGAGCCCGACCTTCTGCCAAGAGCCTTGTTCCAAATCGCTAAGTGTCATTATTTGTTGAGCAACTACGATACGGCAGAAGAAATATTTTTAAAAATAAAAAACGAGTATTCTGCACAGAAGGAGATCATAGATAGGGTAGAGTTGGAACTTAGCCTGTGTTATTTGAAGAAAGGCGAGTTAGGCCTTTTTGAAGAAAGCGTTGTCAAAATGCAAGATGAGGAGCAACAATTTTCTTTGCTGCAGGAATTGTATAAAGAAAAAATGTACGATACTATTATCAAATTATATAATATGGGCAAATTTGCATTATTTGAGAATGAAAAGTATGGACCGATAGCGCTATACATTTTAGGAGACACGTACTACAACATTAAGGATTTTTATACAGCGATGGACATATTTAATGCATTGATAAATAAATATCCCGATAGTATGCAAAAAAGACCTTCTCAGTACAAAATTGGACAGTGTTATATAAAGTTGAACCAGTATGACCAGTCTTTACCTATATGGTTTGAATTGTTAGAAACCTCCACAGAGCACCAGCCGGAAGTACTCCATATGATAATACTGACGTACTCCAACCTTAAAAATTACGACAAGGTTGTGGAATACGCAGATATGTTTTTGAAAAATTATATTGAGCATCAGTTAGCACCGGAAGTCCTTTATTTTAGAGGTTCTGCTTTCATGGCGCAGAAGCTTTACGATAAGGCGCTCTATACTTTTAATAAAATGATAGAAAAATTTCCAACTGCGGAGCGCACTCCGTACGCTTATTTTAATGTTGGTACAATATATTATCAACAGGAAAAATACGATGATATGTTGGAAGTGTTTCTAAAGTTGGAGAAAGAGTTCCCCGAATTAGATGAGATACAGTCTGGCAGTAAGTATTGGATTGGTTGGTATAATGAGCGTGTAGGGAGGTTTGATGAAGCGATAGAGAAGTATAGAGAGGTGACAAAGTTGTATCCGCAGGAGTCATGGTCAAAAGAAGCAATTTTAGGTATAGGGAGATGCTACCTGCAAAAGGGCGACTATGCAGCTGCAAGAAGTGAATATTTAACCGGTATAGAAAGATTATATGAAGATAGAGATTATCTTTTGCAGATGCTTGAGAACATAAATCTCACTTTTTGGAAGAGTGGCTCGTTGAAAGGCTCGGTGAAGTTGTATAAACAATTAATAGATAAATTTACTGCGTTGAAGGCAACCGCAGCTGTGGATTGCTTATATTTTAGGCTTGCTACAATATATTATTATGGCGCAAAGGATAAGGAAGCGGCGGAGATTTACAGAAAAGTGCTGCCTAGATTGCCAGAAGAAGTTTTATCTCCGCAAGATAAATATATTATTGGTGAAGTTTTCTTTGCAGTAGGCGACTACAGAGAAGCATTAAATTACTACCTTTCTTTCATCTCAAGTGCACCTGCAGAAGACTTCATTAACGAAGCTGTAAAGGGTGTTGCAAATTGCTATATTAGGTTAAAAGATAATTCTATAAAAAGTCTTCTAATTGAACTGACTAATCGCTATCCGGAAGCGAAAGCGCCGGAAGTTAAATTAGCATTAGCGGAGATATATCGTTTAGAAAAAAAATATAATTTAGCGATACCTTTGTACGAGGAATCAGTAAGTACTTTGGGTGACGATGGTCTCGCTGCAGAAGCTCTATATGGTTTAGGAGAGAGTTATCGCAATATTGGAAAATACAAAGAAGCTTTGTTGTGTTATAAACGCTTAGAGCTTATCTATGGATATTTTGAAGAGCTGGCGAGAAAGGCAAAGCTTGCTGCGGAAGAGTGTAAAAAGTGTGTGTATTAGATTATTTAAATTACGCAGAATGGAGATGTTGAAGTTTAATTTTGCCAGAAATATAGTTTCTGTATTCTTAGCTATCATACTCTGTACTACTAAAGTCCTATCTACAGGGACATATACAGGTGTGATATTGAAACTTCCATGTAGTGCGAGAGCAGCCGGTATGGGTAATGCTTTCGGCGGTATAGCTGATGACGCAAATGCTACATATTGGAATCCTGCAGGTTTGGCACAAGTGTATGTACCTCAGCTGAATATTTTCTATGGGAAGTGGATATTGGATATGAACTATGGTGCGATGAGTGGTGTTTCGCCATTAAAAATTGGGAAAAGCTTTTTAGGAGTTGTAGGTATAAGTATTCTTTATTTGGCTTATGGTGAAATAACGAAGACGGACATTAATGGGTTCGTTACTGGTGAAAGTATTAGAGCAAATGAGTTATGCGCATCTTTTTCGTATGCTCGTGATGTGAAGAATATTATAAACCTGGGTGTAAATTTCAAGCTACTTTATTCCCTGTTAGACAGAAAAAGTGCGTTTGGTGCAAGTATGGACTTAGGTGCGTTCATCACACTTAAAAACGTATGTGGTGAGAGCATACTGAGGGGACTGAATGTAGGTGTCTCTGCAAAAAATTTCATTTCCACACCGCTAGGTTACAGCAACAGTAATGGTAAGGGCAAAGAGCTTATTAGCCCAGAGTACACGTTTTCTGTAGGTGGACAGGTGATACCTAACCTGAGCGCTTCTATTGATGTAAACTTGTTCCCCGATTATAAGAAACCCAGGGCAAGTTTAGGTGTTGAGTATTGGATTAAAAGGTGGGCGTTTTCGCCTTTAGCATTAAGATGTGGATACACTTACTCTACGTATAACAAATTTTCAAAAGCGTTAGGTTTGACTGCAGGTTTCGGGATAATATATAAAAATATAGAAATAGATTATGCCTACCTTCCATTGGGAAGGCTTGGTTCAACACATTATATATCCCTCATGCTTACACAAAGGTAGGAAATTTTTACAAAAACGAAGTGAGAGCAAGCTAATGCTAATAAATAAAGATAGCAAAGGTTGGAAAAAAGATGAAAACAAAGAGTTTGAATAGCAGAAAGGAGATAAGAAAATGAAAATAGGAAGGAAAAGCCTTCTCTTTTTGTTGTTTTGCGTAGCCTTACTGGCGTTTCTTTTTGTGTTTACTTATGGGCAAGGCAGCGTCACAGAAGAGGAGCTGTCCGAAGAGGCAAGAAGAGGTATGACGCTGACGCAGTTTTTTATAGCCGGTGGCATTGCTATGTGGCCCCTTCTAGCATGCTCAGTATTAGTTTTGACACTGGGTATTTATTTTGCATTTTCCTTGCGTGAGAGAAGGTTATTCCCGGAGGCTCTGTGGGTGAATGTTAATAAAGCCTTCTCGGAAGGAGATATCGGGAAATCATTAGAATATTGCAAGAAGCATCAGGGGAAATTAACACCTATTTATACTGTGATGTTAGAGGAATATATGAAGAACCAGCCGATAGAAAAAATACGTGAAGCGGGGGAACGCATGGGAGCACTCATTATAGGGGATATAAATAGAAATATTGAGTATCTCAATACAATAGGTGTGATTGCACCAATGTTAGGCCTTTTTGGCACTGTGACGGGTATGATGAGGGCATTCAGTGTAGTAGCGTATAAAGCAGGTTTAGGTAATCCGCGTTTGTTAGCTGCCGGTATATGGGAGGCTTTCATCACTACAGCAACAGGACTTCCAATAGGGATAGTCGCGTTCATATTGTACATATATTTTAGAGAAAAGATGGGTAGAATTGCCATTTTAGCAGCAAATAAGGGCGAAGAGCTTATAGATTTGATAGAAAAAGTGAAGGCCTCATCATTGCAAAATAAAAAAACTTTGTAGGAGGGAGGAGAAAAAGTAAAAAATGAAGTTTCAGCAACCCGAACGAGAAGATATTGGTTTTCAGATATCTCCCATGGTGGACGTAATATTTCAGTTATTAGTATTCTTTTTATTGGCTTCTACTTTGGCGAATTATCAACAGTATGTGAAAAACTTGCCAGTCTCAACCGAGTGCAAAGAGCTTAGTGAAAAACAGCTAGAAGTGATTGTGAACGTTACAGAAGATGGGAAAATAATCCTTGGAAGAACTTTATATACTCCAGAGACTCTTAAGAGTTATTTGCTTTCATTTGGTGATACCGCAAAAATAAGTATATACATACGGGGGGATAAAAGAGTTGCCTGGGATGAAATCAGGAAAGTGGTGAAAGCTTGTGCAGAAGTAGGTATCTCAAATATGTTTTTTGGTACCTACAGTAGTAAGTAATAAGCCATGGAAATTAAAGTAAAAAGAAAGAGCAGCCTCGGAATGCAAATAGCACCACTTGTAGATGTCGTTTTCCAGCTGCTGGTGTTCTTTTTGCTCGCATCCAGCTTGAGGTCTGACAGAGAGTTACCAACACCGCTTCCGGGAGCTGCAAGTAAAGAAATTAGTGAAAAAATACCAACACAAATAGAAATTGAGATTAGGAACGATAATCGTATTTTTATACGTAAGAAGGAATACGACTCTCCAACTTCTACAGAACTTCCACAGTTGCGGCAGTTGCTCAAAGAATATGCCCAGTTTTTCGAAAATCCAATGGTGATACTATTGCCGGAAAATAAAGTATCATATCAGCGGGTGATAAATGTCTTAGATGCGTGCTTCGCTGCTAAAATCTCCAGGGTATCTTTTGCTGCAACACCTCTCTCAGAGGTTGCTGAAGAAGAGATGGAACTTGAAGAGTGAAAAAAAATATAAATTTTTTTCAAACTTTTATGGGCCTGTAGCTCAATTGGACAGAGCAACTGCCTTCTAAGCAGTGGGTTGCGAGTTCGACTCTCGCCAGGCCCAATCAATTTATAAAATAGTTGTTAAAACAAATGTTAATGAGTAAATTTTTTTTACCAACTTTGCGCGAAGTCCCTGCAGATGCCGATACCATTTCTACCGCACTTATGGTGCGCGCCGGTATGGTACGGAAAATAGCTGCTGGTATCTATGAATGGTTACCTTTAGGATTACGTGTGATTAAAAAAGTGGAGGGAATAATTCGCGAAGAAATGAATCGTATAGGTGGTCAGGAAGTGTCGTTTCCGCTACTTTTGCCTAAAGAACTGTGGGAAGAGACTGGCAGATGGCATGTTTACGGTAAAGAGCTTTTTCGCTTAAAAGATAGGAAAAACAGTGACTTTTGCTTAGGTCCTACACATGAAGAGGTGGTGACTGATTTAGTTCGTTCCGAGGTGAAGTCGTATCGCGAGTTGCCGTTGATGATTTACCAGTTCGGAGTTAAGTTCCGTGACGAGATACGCCCTCGGTTCGGTGTGATGCGTGCACGCGAGTTCTTAATGAAAGACGCATATTCGTTTCATTCTACAGAAGGAGATGCTGAAAGATATTATAATATTGTTTGTGAAGCATACAATAAGATATTTACGCGTTGCGGGCTAAAATTTGTCTGTGTAGAGGCAGAGACTGGAGCTATTGGCGGAAAATTTTCTCACGAGTTCATGGTCTTGGCAGAAACAGGTGAGGAAGTTATTGCTACATGTCCAGTGTGTGGCTATGCGACAAATGTTGAAAAATTAGAATGCGTTGAGGAAGGTATATCTTTTGCGGAAGAAATGAAAGAATTAGAAGAAGTCTATACACCTAATTTGCGCACTGTTGACGAAGTTGCTGGTTTCCTTAACGCCGGCTCCCAGAAATTTATAAAAAGCTTAATCTATGTTGTAGATAACAACGAGCCAGTATTAGTATTGATAGGTGGAGCTTATGAGGTTAATGAGAGTAAACTTAAAAACGTGCTCAACTGCAGCCAAATTGAATTAGCTCCCGAGGGGGTTATAGAGGAAGTTTCTGGCGCACCTGTGGGTTTCGCAGGTCCTGTCGGATTAAAAACTAGGGTCAAAATCATTGCTGATTTTTCCGCAAAGAATATAGTAAATGCTATCTCCGGGGCTAACAAGAAAGATTTTCATCTAAAAAATATAAATTATGGTCGTGACTGGTACGCAGATATTGTTTGTGATATAAGGAAAGTAAAAGAAAATGACACATGTGTATGTCCACAGTGTTATAAGATAAATAGGAACAGAGCAACAAAATTAAAATTTTACCGCGGTATAGAAGTTGGGCATACGTTCAAGTTAGGAACTAAATATTCAGAATCTATGGAGGCGACATTTATTGACTCCGACGGAAAACGTAAATACTATATTATGGGATGTTATGGTATAGGTGTATCGCGTGTTGTTGCTGCAGTAATTGAGCAGTCCCATGACGAGAATGGCATAATATGGCCGCTGAGTGTAGCGCCTTTCCAGGTGATAATCCTGCCAATAGATTTCAATAATGAAAAACAGCGAGAAATTTCTTTAGGAATTTATAATGAATTGATTAGCAATAACGTGGAAGTTTTATTAGATGACCGCGACGAGCGCCCTGGCGTGAAATTTAAAGATGCAGACTTGATCGGCATACCTATAAGGATTATTGTCAGCGAAAAACACGTAAACAATAACACCGTAGGGATAAAATTGCGCTGGGAAAAAGAAGAGAAAGCGATAAATAGAGCGGAGGCTCTTTCTTATGTGAAAGAGATAATTTCGTGATGCTCCTTTTTCGGGTGTAAGATTAAATAGATAAAATTTTAATGAAAAAGAAAGAAAAGCTTGTTCTCGTGGGGGTGATAATATATTTCACGCTCAGCAATAAGATAGAGTGCGAGAATTTGCCAAATTTCTCAATTGTTATTTCTGAGATAAAGCAATTAGGAATAAGAAATCAAAATTTCCCATACCCGCCAGAGCTCACTCCATTAGTCTGGAAACAGCCGAATGGTCAGCGGTTGTATGTACTTTCAACAGCGTGGAGCTACTTATGTAGGTCACAAGGAAATATTTTAAATTCTTCTCCATCTTCACCATTGGTGTTATCTTATGACGAGTGTCAACTGGTCACTTTACCGGACGTGTACCACCACATTGATGGATCTACCGGGAAAACCTATTTCAAAAACCCCGCTATTTACGACCAGTTTAATGATTTAAGGAAAGATTGGAAAAGGACATATGATGGTATACTTGGTTTTTACCGGATTGGCGATAAAATAATTGCAGTGCGACATAATGAAAATGTGAATCACATGTATCCTCCTTCCTGGACCAATGATGACGATAAGACTTATGTTTATCAGAATACAGTCCAAGATACGGTACCTTCCACAGCGCCTTATAGAGACACTTCTGGCAAGTTTTGGCCTAATGGCTGTGCTTCAGGCTTTTACAATGGTGTATACCAACACTGCTGGGATTCGTTCCAAAATTTTGTATCTATGCTGCATATAGATTATCCTTCAGAAGGCTGGGTGCCTAAGCCGCAATGCCAAAATCCCGACTCAGACAGCTCTATACAAGATTTAGGACCAATTATCTGGCCACATATTAATTACAGGGGAATATATGATGGGCAAGGAAATTTATTGAAATGGCGCAGTGCAGGATTCTATCAACCTACCTTGTTTGTAGATGAAAGTAAAGGGTATATCTATGTATTTTTTAAAAATCCTAAATATGGTGGATACTGTACAGGTGCAGCAAGAGCATCAATTAGTAGTATGGGTACACCGCACTCGTGGTATTTCTTTGATCGCTCCCGGAATGCATTTGATATTTTAACACTTCCTCAAGGGTTCACTAAAGAAAATATACGTGATTATTACGACACTGTGACCGGTTATAAATCCGACTGCATTGTAGACGAAAACGATGGAGGAGCAACACAGCCACAATACTTCAATGTCGCATCTATCATAGGTACAAAATATTATCTTGCGGTAGAAGAGCGCAGTAATACGCAAACTAACGACTGGATGGTAGGTGTACGTATTTCAACAGATTTGGTAAATTGGTCTTCTTTGGTAGTTATTTCTTCTGCCAACTGTGGTCCTGGTAGTGGAGGCTGGGGATGTGGATATTATGCTTACCCCACATTTCTGGATAAAGATGGCTCAACAAATTATAAAATTCACCCGGATGAGTATTTTTACATTCTCGGCACACACGCTACACTTGCTGCAGGTTATGAACTTTCTGCAATAAAATTGGCAATACGCTTTCCACCACCTGAAGAAAAGCTCATACCCATTGTGAAACAATATTATGGCGAATTTTTAGACAATTTTAGTGTAAATATTAACGATCCAGAGTTTCGGTCTTACGTTGCAGAATTGAGAAATTGTGGCTGCCAGAAGGTACAAAAAAGCTTCATGAATACTTCATACTTTGTGAATAATAAGAAAAATAACCCCAACTTCTCTAACCGCGACTATGTCAAGCTTCTATATAGAGCAGTGCTGTCACGTAATCCTGAGCAGGACCCAGAGGGTGTGAATTGGTGGACAAGCCAGTTAGATAATGGCTATTTGACGCGAGACAGTATTTTAGACAAAATGTGGGAGGTGGGGCAATGGGAGCCACCATATGTGTGCAGAGTAGGTAGGGTTCTTACAAAATACTTATGTGATTTGAACTACGATGGAGCAGTAAATGGCCAAGATGTAAAAGTTTTACTCATAAGATATCTGGGTAGCGATAATGAAGCGGACTTTAATGGCGACAGCAAAGTTAATACTATAGACTTTGGAATAATGAAAATAACGATGCAGTAAACTTTTAGCCATTTACTGACTAGATTAGGCACTTTCCTCAGTATAAAACATATATATTTGTAATTTGTGAACGGCTACTACATGAAGAATAATGGAATTACTTTTTTTAGGCACGGCTGCAGCTGAAGGCTACCCAGCAATTTTTTGTAATTGTGGGTCTTGTAAGAGAGCGCGCCTCGCAGGTGATAAAAATATACGCTTTCGGACGTCTATCCAGCTGGGAGAAAAGTATAAAATAGACTTCCCACCAGATTCCTACATGCAGATGTTAAGGTTTAACCTCGATTTTCACTCTTTGCGTCACTTGTTTGTTACACACATTCACGAAGACCATTTTGCAGTGAGCGAACTTAAATGGCACGTAGAGCCATTCGCATACTTCGAAAAAAACGAAATTCTCACAATCTATGGCAATGAAAGCGTGATGGATAAGTTTAACTCTTTGAAAGAAAAATTTGACGAGAGCTTGAAGTTTATGTTACTTCACCCGTATAGAGAGTATTTTATAGATAATGAAATTGTATGTATACCCATTATAGCAGCACATGCAGATGACCAAGGTGGATGCTATAATTATATAATTAAAAGAAATAACACCGTTATTCTTGCTGGATTTGACACTGGGTGGTACCCTGATAAAACGTGGGACTTCCTGTATAGCAAAATTCTTCGTCTTGATATAGTCATTTTTGATGCAACGACGCAAAATGTAGATATTGGCGATAAACCTTATGGGCATATGGGTTTTAGAAATTTAATAATGATAAAAAATGAGATGCAGAAGTTTGGAATTATATCTGAAGATACTAAGTTTATAGCAACACATTTTTCACACAATGGCGGTATGTTGCACGAGGAAATGGTAAAATTTTTATCCCCATATAATATAATTCCTGCATATGATGGGTTATCATTGGAAATATAGCTGAATTATGAGGAAAAAGAAGGCTGTAGTGTTACTCTCCGGAGGATTGGATTCTACAACTACATTATACTTAGCACAACATAAAGGCTATCGCTGCTATTGCTTAATATTCGATTATGGCCAGAGGCATAAACGCGAAATACAATCTGCAGTAAAAATTGCAAAGTTGAGCAATTGCGAGTACAAAATTATAAAATTTAGTCTCCCTTGGGCAATGAAGTCTTCCCTAATATCTAAAAAAATACCTATACCAGACAGAGATATTACAGAAAAAAGCAATGCAACCATCCCTTCTACATATGTTCCTGCAAGGAATACTATTTTTTTAAGTTTTGCGGCATCATATGCGGAAAGTATCAATGCCGGTACTATATTTATTGGGGCGAATGCCGTAGATTTCAGCGGATACCCTGATTGCAGGCCTACATATTTTTCCGCATTTAACAGACTTATAAAAGTAGGCACAAAGAGAGGTGCGGAAGGAAAAAGAATAAAGGCAGTTGCGCCACTGCTGAATAAAAGTAAAGCTGAGATAGTTGCTCTTGCGTATAAGCTCGGAGTGCCGCTTGAGCTCACATGGTCGTGCTATGAAGGCGGAAAGAAGCCTTGCAGGAGATGCGATAGTTGCAAGTTACGTGAAAAGGGCTTCAAAGAAGCTAAGATGAGAGACCCTTTAGTTTATACTCCAAAGTTGAAAAAATAATAACAAAGAATCTACAAAGTTGCATTGTTTAGTTTGGATATGTTATACTTTTTAGGACAAGTTCTTCAAAAAAGGAAAAAAAAGCGAGACAAACTTGTGATGAGTGCAGCACAAAGCGGAAACATAAAACGCCAAATAACGTTACCTCTAAGTGAAGCACTAAAAATAAGCTTCCGCAATATACGTATCCGTTTGGGAAGGTCTATAATAACGAGTGGTGGAATATTTTTAGGAACTGCTTTCCTTTCTTCTACATTGACCAATATGACGATAGGGGGAGGTTTTACAGTGAAAGCGCAGCAAATCTGGGTTCTTGTGATGTCGTTGTTGGTTGCAGGTTTAGGTGTGGTGAATGCTATGTTGATGGCTGTGCTTGAAAGATATCGTGAGATAGGCACTATGAAGTGTTTAGGTGCACTTGATAGATTTATTGTAGAAATTTTCCTTTTAGAATCTTGTATTATGGGTTTTGTTGGCTCTTCGTTAGGCACCATTGTAGGGACAATTATCATGTGCATCTCTATATGGATACAATCAAAGACGTTGTACTTTTCGATTCTTCCTCTTCTGAAAAATATGTTATTTGCGATAGTTGTGGGAACAACATTATCTATGATTTGTGCCATATATCCTGCATACCGTGCTGCAAAGATGTCTCCTGCTATGGCTCTGCGGACGGAAATATAAAAGTAGCAACACGCAAAATGTAAAAAGACAAATTTTGTTTTTTTCTCATCTAAGAAAGGAAGTGGAAATATGAAAAAATGAGAAAGCAATTGTTCCTCTTTAGTTTTATTGTATTATTGTATGGTCCTCTTTTTAGTACGATAACAGATGAATATGAAAACTATGCTACTTTAGAATACAAAGGCTATCCGAGGAAAGGGACTGACGTTTACGACTGGTATGACCCTTTTGGTGAAAAACTTATCACAGGCTATAGTGTGTACGATTTTTACGACATAAACAGCAGAGGGATACTTATTGGTGGAGAGTCGCAAATTTTTAAAAGTTATAGATACAACCGCTGGCTCTACGAGTTCATAGTCATTTCTGACGAATTCGGTGGCATGAAAAATAGATTGACCATAGGAGATGAGCTTAAGACAAAATTTTCAAGTCTCACTTTGTCCAAAGCTGGAATAAATGGTATACGATGGGATGTGTCAACTAAGAATGATGAATTTACAATAGTCTTCTCGCGTCTTTCAGAGCCCGGTATTATACTTAACACGGCTTGGCAGGATGAGCCTAAATTGTACCTTAAAGAAAAAAGCTCTATATATCTTGTTGGGATGTATAATAAACTTTCTCTCTTTAATCAATCTTTAGGGGTGACATATGTGAATATTCACCAAGACGAAAATAATATAGAGAAAGCCTCTTTGTATGGTGTAGGGGCGGGAATTACAGGAATAGGAGTTGGGGGAATTAATCTTACAGGGGGTGTTAAAGATGTTAATTACAGATTAGAGTATGCATTAAGCAATGAGTATACAAACGGCAGTCCGTCGAATGTCTCTTTCCCGGCTTTCGCACTACAGTTGGGATATAAATGGAATAACCTATCACTAAAAGGATATTATTATAATATCGATCCCAGCTATTCTACTACGTTTTTCTCGGGTGGCAAAAAGCTTAAATATGACTCTTTTGGAGAAGAAATTGATGTCTATCATCTGGTTGACGATAATGACGATAATGATCAATTTCCGGATAATATAGATCAAAAACCTTGGGAATGGTATTTGGCAAATAAATATATATTCTACAACTGGCCGGATGGTGTATTTCCTGGCGCGGATAAGAACAATAATGGTGTTTCTGATTATAATGAGAACCGTAACGCCTACCCCGACTACGAGGAAGATTTCTTGCGCTACTACGTAGACCCACCACAATTCGAAGCCGGCGACGACTTGAATAACAACGGCATTATTGACGCGTTAGAAAACGATGACTATCCAGATTACAAAATAGGTTCATACCCTCTCAGAAAAGATAGAAAAGGGATGGCGGTTTTTGCAGAATATACACTATTGCCAGACTTAAAGTTGCAACTGCAAGTCGTCCGCGATAACTTAGTGTCAAACTCTTTCAAAAAAGCCCGCACATACAACCTTAATGCACTTTACCATACAACAATAACAGGTTTCGGAAAGTTAAATTTAGAGTGGCGAGGTAAAATGGTACGTGATGAATTGCCAGACGATACTATAGAATATTCAGTCTCCTATCAATATGGTAGGCCGCAAACTGTCTATACGGTCATTTCAGATAAATTGTCCATGCGCAACAGCTTGGTTAACTCCATATTTTTGAACTTGTTATACAATAGATTTCTCAATTTAGATGTTGAAACAAAAGTAAAATATGAAGTAAATGTACAGGAGTGGCAACAGGAAGAATTCCGACGGACCTCTATGTTCTTTGGAATGATAAATAGAGTCAAATACGACCTCATATTGTCAGATGATTTTACAATCTCTCCAATGATAAAGACGCAGTATGAGAAACGTTCCGGTGAAATAAATGTAGATTCTATAACAAACGTTTACATTTTACGTGGTGTGTATAAGCTTACGAAGAAGACAAAGTTGTCCGCAGGAGTGCAATTTATGCCTGTATACGACCTTATAGATAATAGTCGTGATTTCAATAAGGTGACATATCTTCTGCAGGTTATGAATAATTCACTATATCTCAAATATAACATAGCTCTTCTTGTGGGAATAAGTAGAGAAGTTTTTCAATTTAAAGCATCACCACAGGAAACTGTTGATAGCATATTCTTAAGAGTGTATTTAGGTGGATAATTTGTAAGTTTTTTTTTTCAACTCATACTGATGTTGAGAAGCTTATTAGCACTCCTCTCGGTCGCAATATGTGTTGTCGTATTGGTAGGTACAGAAAATAATTGTATAGGCGTAGAGTTAATAAAAATAACATTTCCCACAGAGGAATACCTTCGGAAAGAGTTACCTTTTGATAAAATACGTTTCGCAGGTGTTACCTTGCCAGGTAGTAAAGTATATCTCGGAGAAAGAGAACTGAGAGTATATAAAAGTGGAGCGTTTGTAGGATTACTTGAATTATCACCAGGTAGAAATGAGTTTGTTTTCACTGCACACACCCCTGTAGAAATTACAACATACACGTTGGTCCTTTTCCGCAAACAGCCGGCCATCACTTCGCCCGAAAAACCCCCCATTATAGAAGATGAACTTCTTATGCCGGAAAAAGATATGATTTTGTCGCTAGGCGATATGTTGAAATTGCAATTTAAGGGCTCCCCAAATGCTAAAAAAGCTGAATGCGAGGTTAAAGGTATAAAGGAACGTATAAAATTAGTTGAGAAGGAGGGAGAAATAAAAGGTATATATGTGGGACATTACGTAATTAATGATACTAAGGAGAAATATGAGAAAGTGAAAGATAGCGAGATAAAATTTATTCTTACCTCTAAATATGGCAAAGCGGAAAAGATATGTCCTGCGAGAATAACTATCTTGCCACCCGACACTCAGCTTGTAGGTGAGGTGATAGATGATAACGCATATCTTCTTATGGATATAGACACTTTGCGTCCCTGCCCATACTCGGTTATGAAAAATACAAAACTCGTAATTACAGGCAAAATAGGTGAATATTACCGTATAGCGTTGAATAAAAATTTACATATGTGGGTTAACGAGAAAAGTGTAAAACTGTTACCGGAAGGCATTTATTCTTTACCTGCAGTAATTTATTCAATCACTGTGGCTACAACTGCAGTGGAAAGTAATTGTGTAAAAGTAAAAATTTCTATCAATGAAAAAGTGCCTGTAATAATTGATGAAAATTTATACCCTCCAGAAGTATCTTTGACAGTATTTTATGCAAAAGTTGATAGTGGCTGGGTGACGCAATATTTAGAAGAAAAGAATATCAAATTTCTGAAAATTATACAGCAGGATGATGAAACAGTAAAGATTGCGCTCTCTTTAAAAAATTCCCAACCTTGGGGCAGCGATGTGTATTACGAAGATAAAAGTTTAATTTGGGAAATAAAAATCCCTCCTATGATAGATTTAACTGATGCAGTGTCGCCACTTAGAGGACTAAAAATTTTTGTCGACCCGGGACATGGTGGCAAAGAAAGTGGTGCGGTCGGTGCCACAGGACTTAAAGAAAAAGATGTAAATCTTGATATTTCCTTGGCATTGGTGGAAAAACTCCATTCCAAAGGTGCAGAAGTAATATGTTCACGTTCTGGGGATGAGACAGTTTCTTGGCAGGAACGCTTCAAATTAGCGAAAGATAGCAAGGCGGATATTTACTTGTGTATTCACGTAAATTCTATTCCAGAGACTTGGGACCCTTTACGTGTAAGAGGCGTATCGACATTTTACAATTACCCCAACGCTATGCATCTTGCAAAATGTATACTTGAAAAATTTACAGAAGTTGGTTTACCTAAGAGTTACTATATTTATCGGCACCCTTATCGGAACCAGCCTACAGGTATGATTTTCGTTTTAATAGAAGTAGGTTTTATATCTCATCCTGAAGATGAGTTAATATTGTTGGAGAAACAGTTTAGGAGAAAAATAAGCGAAGCCATATATAATGGCCTTATGGACTTTTTATCCGGGAAGTACTGAAATTATTAATTTTTGATATTGCATTGTTTGTTTTTGCTTACTCAAATTAATATAATATTCTTCTATGGATGAGAAGAAAATCATAATCTTTCATGCGGAAGCTGGCGCTGGACACAGGCAGGCTGCATTAGCACTAAAGCAGATCTTTAACGAAGTTTATCCCAAGATAGAAGTATCAGCTATAGATCCCTTAGATTTCACACCTAAGTACTTTAAAAAATTTTACGCTAACTCCTACACGGAAATAGTCAAACATATACCAGAACTATGGGGATATCTATATGATAGGTCTTATGGCAAGTGGTCTAAAAAGCAATCTGATAAAATACATAAAAGCATTGAAAGAATACATGGTGGAAAATTATGCAATTTTGTATTAAATTTTCGGCCTGTAGCGTTGATATTTACGCACTTCCTTGCTATAGATATTCTGGAGAAATATAAAAATACACAACTAAAAGGTGTTCCTTTCTACTGTGTGGTCACGGACTACGCTATACATCCTTTCTGGATAAATAGTGCTGTTGATAAATACTACGTTGCTACAGAAGATGAGAAACGTTTACTTTTACGGTGCGGCTTCCTAAGCGAAAAAGTGGTGGTAAGCGGCATACCTGTGGACCCACGCTTCGCTAAGCCTTTTGATAAAATTAAACTTAGAGAAAAACTTGGCTTAGATCCGTCCACACCAACAGTATTAATGATAAGCGGGAGATATGATTTTGAAGGTTTTAAGAAGTTTTTAGCTTCTTTCAACGAGATTGATATTAAGTTTAATGTAATAGTCCTTGCAGGCAAAGATAAACGACTATTTGATGAATTAAAAAAGATCGCAGATAAAGTAAAAAAGAAAATGCCTGTACACCTCTATGGCTATGTGCCTAATATGGAAGAACTTATGGGTGCAAGCGATATCGTTGTGACGAAACCTGGTGGCTTGACTACCGCAGAAGTTCTATCACGTAAATGCTTAATAGGAATAATATCACCTATACCAGGGCAAGAGCAACGCAACTCTGACTACCTGTTGGAAGCAGGTGTAGGTATAAGAATACATGATATGGAACTAGGGGCACTAAAATTGCGTGACCTGTTCCTTGATAAAGGACGTCTAAATCGTATGTTCAAAAACCTTGATAAAATATCAAAGCCGCGCGCAGGATACCTCGTAGTGAAAGACATAATTAGCGAGCTAAAGATTAGAAGAAACATTGACTAATTTAAGAATTCGTTTTAAGGATGGAGAATGTACTATTAGGCGCATATCAAGTTTTGTATAACAGCTTCCTTCCAAGAAGAAGGTCTCTTTACCTGTCTGTGTTGCTAAAAAAAATCCTTCCTTACATCACTAAAGGGATGAATTTTCAAGTAGGGTTCCAGCCAGATAGAAAAAAACAAGAAATTTACACTCCTAGAAAGGAGGAAGATGAGAAAATGCGCACATTGAGCATTGTAGTACTGCTTATAGGGGTAGTTACATTAGTAGCAAGTATCATTTCAAGAATTGCAAGAAGTGTAGTGCCAGTTTTTGGTGGCATGTGGCCTATCACTGGGGTTGAATTTGCAAAAACTTGCTTCCTCTTGTCTATAGCATTAATTTTGCTAGAAGAAAAGAAATAAAGATTGAAAAACTTTGTTTTATCTATCGCTGATACAAAATTCGAGATATATTTATTACACGTAGGAGTACTTTTCAATTATTTGACAAAAAAATATAAACCTTTCATCTCTACTACGCAAATACACAATAGCGACGTTAAGTTGTACTTTTTGTTCTCAAATCATTATTTTTGCGGTACACAACTCGCTAACAACCTTACCTTTAGTGAGGAAAAGGGTGACGTATTTTTCAGGCTAAAGCACTCCTATTGTGGTAAATACAGCGTTCCTAAGAGAGAGGGATATTTTATAATTCCTGCAAAAAGGGAATTTTTTAATACAATCATGCGCATCATATTAGCATTAGTAGATAGTAAAAGAATTCTACTTCTACACGCAGCATCTGTTGTGAAAAATAAAAAAGGGCTACTTTTGATAGGATTACCAGAAACCGGTAAAACAACAATTTCTAAAAAATACCCACCTGAGAGTGTATTAAGTGATGAATTGTCAATTCTTGTGTATGAGAATGGCAAATATTATCTGTACAGTAGTCCCTTCCACAGCGATGACGTTAAACCCTCAAAATTGCATAAAAAAGTCGAACTCTACAAAGTTTATCTTCTCACTAAGTATAAATTGAACAAAACAGAAATTGCTAATTATATTCTGAAAAATGTTGTCTTCTCTTCCAGAGAAAGTTATAAAGAAAACCTGAAGCATGTAAAAAAAATACTTTATAAGTTTTCACCATTAGTGGTGAATGTTAGAAATTTTTTAGTATAGAGCAGCAGTAAAAGATGCGAAGAGCTTTAATAATCATTTCTTTATTTGGTCTCCTTTTGATAAATTGCATAGCTCAAGAGAAAGAATTGGAGATAGTTAAAGAATATATTTACAGGGACAATTTGAAAGAGGCGTATGAAGAAATTGTGCAGTTGCGAAAACAATACCCTAATGATAAAAAAGTTTTGCACTACTTTAATTTATTGCAGGAGAAGATTAAACGTAAGAAAGTGGAGTGGTTAAAGAAAATAGAGATGTTGAAGAATGAAAATAGATATAAAGAGGCGCTGGATAAAATGGAAAAATTACTTTCTTTAGTGCCTTCCGATGATGAACTTGTCTCTGTAATGAAAGAGTTATACGCCATGTATGAAGCTGTGGAAAGTAACAAGCTTAACGAGGAGAAAATGAAGTCTTTGTTGTTTGATAAACATTTTACTAAGGGCACTAAATATTACAACGACGGGAATTACATATTTGCTGAGATGGAATTCAAGAAGGCGTTGTCTTATGAACCTTGGAACCGCTTAGTTAAAGATATGATTGATTCTATCAGTGAGGAAATTAACAATGAGATAGAAAAAGAAGCTAAAGAGTCCACTATTTTCTGTATGGCGCAAAAAAATATATACTTAGGTATAAATTACTTCCGTAGCGGTGAGCTCAGAAAAGCATATGATAGCTTTTTGATTGTTGCGCGGCAAGTGCCATATTATAAAAGAGTCAAGCTCTATATAGAAGAATTGGAGAAAGTGCTTGCGGAAGAAAAAAATAAGAGGCAAGCACAGTGTTATTACGAGGCATATAAGAAAATGAAAAAAAGAAATAATCTTGAAGAAGCTTATGTGATGTTGAGCAAAGCTTGCAAGTTAGATCCCGAGAATGTCGTTTGGCAAGAGGAGAAAAAAGATGTAGAGGCGAGGCTGAAAACGCAAGAGGAGATAAAAAAATGTATTATTTTTGCGCAAGAAAAAATAAATAGTGACAATCTTGTCGAAGCAATAGATATGATAATGAAAGCTCTTTCTTACGATCCTAACAACAAAGAGGCAAAAGATATGGTGAAAAAGATTATATGTAAATTAAGCAATACAAGTTCTACAGCGGCAAACTTTGAAAATGTCCAACAAAGTATAAATCTTTCATCTTGCATTGAAAAGGCAAAAGCTGCACAAAATGATGGTAAGTACGATGTAGCATTACAAGAATGGAGTAAAGTTCTACTATTTGAGCCGGATAACAAAATTGCCCTTGAAGGTGTAAAATTTGCATATGTAAGGAAGATAAAAACTTTCCAGATGCAACGCGAGAAGGAAATACAGCAGAAACAAAAAATAGCAGAGTTCTCATATATAGCAAAGAAGTATTTTGATGCGGGTGACTACCGAAATGCGCTTGCCTACTGGGAAAAAGTTCTGCATTATGACCCTCAAAATACCATAGCTTATAGTGAAAAAATGAAATGTGAGAAGATGTTAAATATTAAAAAACCTCCGTCCGAGGTGATTGATAATTACATCCGGCAGGGTATGGAACTATATATGCAGGGGAAATATGAGGAAGCTATAAATGTGTGGGAGAGAGTGTTAATTTTAGATCCAACGAATGAGAAAGTTAAGATTAACATCCAAGAAGCTAAAAACAAACTTCGTGGGAAGTGAAGACGTTGTTGTATATTTTTATTTTTATATTTGTCATTTCTGTATACGTTTATACAGGAAATAATACTATCTCTTCCTACAGGGATAGCGGGGACCTCATCTCTTCAGGCTATACCTTAGGTATCGCACATCCGCCAGGATACCCACTATATATACAGTTAATTAAACTGTGGATAGCAATTTTACCTTTTAGCAACATAGGCTATCGCGTGAATCTGCTTTCTTCAATATTTTTGGCACTTGCAATAGTTTTGTTATTTGAGATTTTATCTTGTATGGTTATTGATTGTTACTCGGAGAGGGACAAGATTTTTATTTTCTCCTTATTGCCTTTGTGTTTAACATTCGGCTTTATAAATTCTACTTTGTCGCTAGCACACGTTTCAGAAATGTATACGCTCAATCTGTTACTAATAGCAACAATTACATATCTTTCTTTTTCAGGTGTTTGGAATGTTAAATGCTTCTATTTAAGTTTATTTTTGTTAGGCTTAGGTATGGGTAATCACCATACTATAGTTTTCCTTCTTCCGGGAATGATGATTTTATTTTTCTGTAAAAAGAAAAATATTAAAACGATACTTGTAGGATTTTTATTTTTTGTTTTAGGAAGTAGTATAAATCTTTTCCTTCTGGTTCGCTCCTTGACAAATGTTTTACTTGACTGGGGGGATCCACAAGATCTGAGAAGTTTCGTTAGGGTGCTTCTGCGTAGCGACTACGGGGGATTACGTCTACACCCCGAGTATAAGTTTTCATTAGCGTCGGTACCAGAACAGGTAAAATTTTACTGCACCCTATTGAATAAGGATTTCAGTATTTTATACATAATCTTAGGTCTTTGCGGGATGGTGCTTATGTATTTTGATAAAAACAGAAGGAGAGAGTTTTTATATTTAATGATAAGCTACCTCCTCGCTGGAATTGTATTTATAATAATTTCAAATTTACCGCCAAAAGAGTTATCAAGTTATGCAATTCTTGAGCCCCATCTATTAATGCCAAATTTCTTTTTTGTAATATTTACAACTTTTGGCTTTCTGCATATTGTTAAAATGAGTAGTAAATTTGTAAAAATTATCTCAGTTGTTTTGATATATCTCCTCTCAGGAATTACCATTACTAAAAATGTTAATTTTCATTGTCATCGTAAGAATTTTTACGCATACGATTATGGCGTTAACTTACTTCATACATTGCCGCCCAATGCCGTCCTCTATGATACAGATGATATTACAACTTTCATTATTTATTATTTCAAATACTGCCTGAAAAAGAGAAATGATATAAAGCTTATAGTGTTCCATCGCACATCATGGGGGTATAAGAAACTGATAGAGAGTTATCCTGAACTATTTCCGAGAAGAGTGTTTTCTTCGTTCCACGAATTTGTAAATTTCTTGTTTGATTATAATTTAGGTAAAGAAAATTTCTATACAGACATTGTTAGCAAGATCCCACAAAATAAAACATTTCTTCCCGCCGGTATAGTATATAAAATTGTTGAATCCTCATCTAATGAAAAACTGCAGAATATAGATTTTCATCACGAAATATACTTTTATCGTTATAAATATTTCATTCCAGAAGTGAGCGATTTTTTTACAAGGCATATTGTGGAGTATTATAGCAACGCATACATTAACTATGGAGTGTACCTGATAAACAATGGTGAATATGGCAAAGCAGAAGAAATGTGCAATTTATCCCTAAAGATAAATCCTTATTCAAAGGAAGCGATGAATAATCTCGGCGTTATTTCATATTTGCAAAAGGATTATAAAAAAGCGATTAACCATTGGGCTAAAGCTTTAAAGTTATCGCCACAGCAACATGCCGACGGCTCTCTTCTCTATAATATAGGGTTAGCATACTACCATATCAAAGATTTGGAGAACGCAAGGCGCTATTTAGAAAAAGCTGCAGAAAACTACCCCTTGGCATACAATGACCTCGGACTTATACATTTCGAAAGAAGAGAAGTAAATAAAGCGCTTATTTATTGGGAGCAGTTATTAAATTACCCGGAAATTGTTAAACATCATCCAGAAGTATTTTATAATTTATCTCTTTGTTATACTAAATTGGGTCAAATAGAAAAAGCATATGTTTATAGGAAGAAATATTTTGAGGAAGCAGCGGCTGGAAAGAAATGAATATTTTAATTAGATATCTGCACGCAGCTCGGTGAACAATTTTTTACCCTTGAGTGATAGATGTTCTCTAAAGTTTCCGTAACGATAGTATTTTTTTTCTGTACGGATAAGAAAAGATTCCTCTTTCAGTGACTATACCTGTAATATATTTAGCAGGTGTAATATCAAATCCAAGATGTAACACATCTGCCGATTTTAGCGTTATGGGTCTGTTATTTATTATTTTTACCTCATCGCTGCTGCGCTCTTCAATAGGTATCTCTTTACCAGATGATATATTGAAATCTATAGTTGATATTGGAGCTGCTACGTAAAATGGTATATTATTTTCTTTGGCTAAAACTGCTAAACTATAGGTACCTATTTTATTTGCAACATCCCCGTTAAGTGCTATTCTATCGGCGCCTACTATTACGATATCTATTTCTTTCATTTTCATTAAGTAACCCGCTGTATTGTCGCATATAAGTGTAAAAGGTATCTTCTCCTGGTAAAGTTCCCAGCAGGTCAGTTTAGCACCTTGTAAATAAGGCCTTGTTTCGTCAACATATACATGCCTTATTCTATTATTCTTAAAAGCATATTTTATTATTCCCAGAGCTGTCCCTATGCCGCCGGTAGCTAACTTCCCTGTATTGCAGTGTGTTAATACTGTTTTCTTTTCACCTTCTTCAAATATTTTCAAACCATTGATTGATATTAATCTGTCGGTTTCATAAACTTCTTCTACAATATTTTTTACTTCATTAGACACGATTTCTTTTATTTTGCTGAATTTTTCATTAATGTTGGAAAGCACTGCTTTGTGTATACGCTCCGCAGCCCAACGTATATTTACTGCGGTAGGTCTTGTGCCTAAAAAAGTTTCTTTTAAATGTTCTACGAATTCTATTAAATCTTTATGTGATGTATATTTGTATTTTTCTATGCCGAGCAGCATTCCATATGCAGTAACTATGCCTAACAGGGGTGCTCCACGTACCACCATAGATTTTATACACCTTGCAACATCACTGTATGTGCTGCACTTGTGGTAAATTTTCCTAAAGGGCAATTTTCTTTGATCAAGTAGATACAATGTAGCATTTCTAAGCTCAAATGGTGCGATTTTCTCTTTTCCCATTTTTTGTTATAAGTATTTTGATAATTCTTTAGCTCTATTTGCAGCACATTCTATTCCGTTAATTATAATGTTTGGGAGGTTATTATTTTCCATATATTTAATAGCGGCCTCCGTAGTACCACCTGGCGATGTTACTCTCATCCGCAGTACTTCCGGTGACTCTGCAGAACTTTTCATCAATACGGCAGCACCAAGTACTGTTTGTTTCACAAGTAAGGCAATAGTAGTTTTTGGCAAGTTAAGCTTTTTAGCAGCAGCCATCATAAGTTCTGCCAAGTAAAAAATATAGGCGGGTCCTGAGCCAGAAATTGCAGTTACTGCGTCCATATGTCTTTCAGGAAGTATTAATATTTCTCCTAAGGAAGAGAAAATCTTTTTCGCTATTGTCGCGTGTCTATCGGGCACATTTTTAGAGAAAGAAAGCACACTCATGCCTACTTTGGCTAAACAAGGTGTGTTTGGCATGACACGGATGATGTTAAGTTTGTCGTCGTTTAGCATTTTTTGGATATTTTTTATAGTAAGTCCCGCAACAATGGAAATTATAAGGTGACGTCGGGTAACGTTACCTTTTATCTCTTCAAGAACTTCTTTTATTTGTTGTGGCTTTACAGACAGAATTACTATGTTGCTATTTTTTACAGCGTAGGTATTATTTTCTGTGATGGTTATTTTATATTTTTTTCTTATATAATTTCTTCGTTCTTTTCTAATATCGGAGCCAATAATGTATTTTGGAGACGGCACAATGCCGGAAGACAAAATACCTGCAATCAGCACTTCTCCCATGTTTCCAGTTCCTATAATTGCAATTTTTACCTTTCCCATAGTAGACAATGTCCTCCTATCTTTCACCTTGTTGTTGGTGATAAAATAAATGCTAGAAGAATAAAATGAGGAAATATTTTATTGTTAAATATTTTATGGTTAAATGTTTTATGATGGAAAAGCCAAATATATAGAAGTAATGTATTAGATAAAGTGAAGATGAAGACAGGTATGCGGTAGACATTTAAATTTTTGCTTAAGCGGAATAGTATATTCATTGGAGATAGTATTAGTGGAAAACCTGGTAAATATCCGATCAGTTCGTTCTTTCGTGGTGAGCTCGGTAAGGTATATTTGAGTTTTGTTATTTGTTGTGCAGCTAAGATGTAAATAGCATCGTCATTATATTTCCCTGGATAGTATAGAGGTGCACTGGCTATGTAAAAAAAGCTACTAACAACAATGATACAAAGCATTGTTGTTTTTTTCATGGTGGCTAAAAATGTTAATACTTTATTTTGCAGAATTTCAACAAAATTATAATACATTTTGGTTTTTTCGAAATTTTTGTATTTGTGATTACATTTTTGATTATTGTAAAATATTACATCAGATAATAGGAAACGAAAATGCGCTCTTCAAGTAAGAAAGTGTATTTTATCTGTTCACTTGTTGCGCTTTCCATTTTGTCCTGTGCTGTAGATAGTACTTACAATAGATATAATTGGGACAAAATAGAAAAGATTACTAGTGGTGAGAAAGGTGCGCATGAATTGGGATTAAGCAATGTAGAGAAGGTTGTATATTATGATAAGAATTATCCTACAAGCTGGGTGTATTACCCTGAAGAGCTGGCCAAATTTTTGAAAGAGAAAAATTTTGTGCAGGTGAATGCTAAGGAGTTAGAGATTTGGATGAAGAACAGAATAGAAAAGGAAGGTGTTGTGGGTACAGTATGTGTATTGACAATGGGGGTGGTGCCGGTAGAAATAATTACACCGGCTGATAGGAGTTGTCTGCTTTATAAATACTTACGCGGTGGCGGTCGTGTGGTGTGGGTGGGCGATTACCCACTTTTACATATTGGCTACCCAGGTGGATATTATAAGACCTACGATATAAATTTAGGCTGGGATATATTACAAATTTGGGGAGATAGGATGGAGCCAACCACAGAAGCTCCTTTGGCTACTATAACATCCGAAGGCAAGGAGTGGGGTATGTCCCTTCCTGAGAAGGTTCATACGCCGGTGGGCAGTATAAACGTTTCTAAAGTTTTTTCCGACATTGATCCAACGATGTGTGGTAGCTGGTTGAAAAATATGGCTCCTTCGCATCCATATAGTGGTTTTATAAGATACCGTGCTACATTGTATGACGGCAGAGATAGACGTATGAATGAGGATGTGTATAGATTAGCAACATATCTTTTGAAATAATGGCTGAGTAAAAATTTTTTTCTTTAAAAGTTAAAAGAAGGAGATAGTCTACAGCAATGAAGAAACAAGTTTTCGTTAAAGTAGTGCTCAGTATTGTTATAGTTGTTATGACGGGAAAAAATTTGAAAATGTGGGCTGATAGTATTTCTGTGAATAATTGCGATGCAATTAGCGGTTGGAACATATCCACTGGTACAATAGGTGACATAAATGTAAATTCAGAAATTAAAATTGAAGGTGCCAATAGTATTAAATTTACAGTGAAGAAAGAGGTTGGTAAGGAGGGCTGGGGGGAGGTTGTGTACACGTTGTCTGGAGCAAACAATTGGTCCATGGGCGAAGTTTTCTCCTTTTGGCTGTATTTAGATGAAAATGCTGGCAAGATAAACATTTGTGAGTTGTACATTTATGACATAAACAACAATTACCACAAGTGGATATTTTACTACAAGTTACCGTTGAGGAGCTGGCAGTATTACACGTTTTGGCTGAATAGCCCTTGTGAGAGTTCAGATGCACCGCTTAACTTAAACAACATTTCCAAGTTCGTTATAAGATTTCAACAGCCGCTAACTTCTTCTATTGATTTTAGTATTTTTATTGATGATGTACGTTTATATTTTGGATATGAGAAGAAAATGATCAACAAGGTAGAGACGAGGTGTTCGGAGTTGGAGGCAAAGGAAGAGGTTGCAGCAAAGGCGCTTGTTGCTCAGGAGATATCTCCTTGGATAGATATATCTAGATACCTGACAAGTGCGGACAAGGCGCGCGGCTTTGTAGAAATAGGCATTTCTTTTATTGGCGGCAGTGATGAGCGGTGGATATTTATGGGTGACGATGATGGCGGTGGAGATAATGACTTGAGAGCACTCTGTGATGGTGTAATTTATGAAGTTATTGATGAGCGCTATAAAACAAGCCAATATCAGACTGTAGTATTTCCGTTAGGAGGCAAATACACAGGTGCAAAATCTGGCTCTTTAGCAGTTATACCATTTGGTGTGCCAAGAAATATTTATGAGAATTACAAAATATTTCTTGGAGTGGGCAATTTGCAGCCTGCCCTGTTGTCCATTGGGCAATATGTAGGTAAAGAGTGGGTTGGGGTGAGGCCTTTTTGGATTGGTACCTACTATAGAGCAGAAGTGTATGTGATATCTCCTCTACCTGGGTTATACGCTGATTTTAGAATGGTGGATGTATTTGAGGATGCGTATTGGGAGTATAACAAAATACGGGAGAAATTTGATTACAAAAGTGGTGTTTACAACGTTCCGCAAGGCGTGGAAGTGGAGTTTGACGGCAGTTTATCCGTAAGCTATGACTTACCTGGCGTGAACATTGTTGATTACAGTTGGGATTTTGGTGATGGGACAATACTTGTTGGAGCAAAGGTTAAGAAAAAATTTAACGAAGTGGGCAGCTATGTGGTCTCTCTTACTGTTACCGGCTCTGATGGAAAAACCTACCCCGAGTATCCTTACGCGAGGAAGTCCATTATAGTAAACGTTGTGAGTCCACCTGCAGAAGTTAAGTTGTACCAAAACGCGCCAAATCCTTTTGTATTATCTACTCCAAATAGTACGACAAAGATAAAATATGAACTTTCTCATGCAGGCAAGGTCAACTTGAGTGTGCATAAACTTACAGGCGAGTTAGTGAAAAAAATAATAGCGAATGAAGAAAAAGAAGCTGGTTTTTGGGAGGCAGAATGGGATGGTAAGAATGAGACCGGTGAGCTAGTAAATAGCGGAGTATATATATATGTTTTGAATGTAAGTGGCAAGAGAGTGTATAACAAAATGTTAGTTATAAGATGAAAAGAGAGGGGTGCTGCTAAAAAAAATGAGAAATAGAGAGACCATCCTGACAACAGTAGTAATAGTGTGTTGCTTTAATTGTGTTAGTTTATTCTCTACGGACTTTATTAATGTAAAAGTTGGGGCGCGCTCTTTAGCCATGGGTAACGCATTTACTGCGGTTTCTGACGATGCTAACTTGTTGCAATTTAATCCAGCCGGGTTAGCTATGTTGCTTAAGAAGGAGATAATGTTTAGCTATGTTTCATGGCTAGGAGATACACCTATAGAGTATGTTAGTTACGTTCATCCCGGATTATACAAAAGTTTGAATTTTGGCATTGGACTGCAATGGTTTGACTTGACATTAAAGAAAACTGACCTAAAAGGTGTAGAGATGGGGGATTTGAAAATTCGTGAAAGTAACACTGTGTGTTCTATTGCAACTAAGATTAAAGAAGAACTTTCAGTTGGGTTAAATTTTAAGATTGTCAACTCATCGTTAGGCAAATATGCAAGTACAGGATTGTTATTAGATGCAGGAGTGTTATGGTTGACATCTTTTGCGGACATTGGTGCAAGCGTTGTGTCTTTTCAGGTGCTGCCTTTTAAATATAGGGAGCGAGAAGAGAGTGTGAATACTCATTTGTGTGTTGGAATTGCCAAGTTTATGAAAAAGTTTTGTTGTGGTGTTGACGCGGTAAAAGAATTAAACACTGCAGCACCGCCTTTCATACGCGCAGGTGCCGAGTATTACATATTTCCCCAATTAGCCATACAGGGTGGATATAGTCTTGAGTATGGAGCACAGAACATTTTTCTTGGCTGCAGATTGAATCTTCTTCGCGGAGAAGAGAAGTATATTTTAAATGTAGCCTTTGGAGAGACGAGTATCTCGTCAATTTATGCCGTTTCTTTTAACATTAAATTTTGATGATTTACTGTGGACAAACAACATAATTTTATGAATAGAAATTTCCAAACATTAGCGTTAGCCTTTTTTTTATTATTTATAAAGTGCAACAGTGAAGTCGATGCCCAAGTGTCATCTTTACTTACTTGGGGCTTAGGAGCGCGCTCTTTGGGTATGGGTAGAGTTGCAGGAGCTTTCAGTAATGACGTTAGTGGCGTGTATTACAATTCTGCATGCTTACATAGATTGCAAAAATTTGAGTTCCTGGGTAGTTATGCATTACTTTACGGGGGTAATCATTTTGCTTTTTTGGGCCTAGTTGGGCCTACAAGGTACGGTAGTGCCGCATTGGCAGTAAGTAACCTATATGCTGGTGATTTGGTTAGCTCTGACAGTAGTGGTAATATAGCAGAAAAGTTTGGCTTTTCCTTTACTGCAGTGTTTTTTTCATTTGGTAGTAAGTTGAACAATATAGTGTTTCACTCAGATTTTATTGACTGGGCGGTCGGCATAAGCGGAAAAATTATGCGAGAGTCGATTTCGGATTTGCAAAGTGTTGGCTTTGGTATAGATATAGGCAATTTTGCAGCAGCTAATTTTAGAAATTGTAGTTTTCTGTTTGGCGTGAATTTGCAAAATTTTTTCTCTTCAAAACTAAAGTTTCTTGTTGAAGAGGAAGTGCCATTAAGTCTACGCATAAGTGCTGGCATTTCTTTATTTGATGGTAAAGGATTTGTTGGTACAGATATGATTATAGTTAGAAGCTTCTATGAGATAACTTTTGGCGGTGAATACAATTTTTGGGAGTTATTGAGCTTACGTGCAGGTATAAATGAAAGAGAAGTTAGCTTAGGTATAGGTTTGAGGCGTGGAGATATAGAGGTAGGATATGCATTACTTATACATAGGAACTGGAGAGATATAAACTTAGGTGTTCTGCACACGATAGATGTAAAAGTAAGATGGTTATTATAGCTTTATTGTTGATAGCTTTCTTTCCTGTGGTAGGCTGTTCTTCAGTTTTTACTATGCTTTATGATGATGCGTTAAATCTGCTAAAAATGTATAGCGTTTCTTTTGAAATAGATCTTTTGTATAATGATAGATTTTTTCTTCACCCCTTTCGTGAAAATATTTATCCTAAAGATGTGAATCTTATCGGTTATGATCAGTATTTTGGCAATAAAATTTTAAAACAGAACTACAAATTTAAACTAAGTTGTAAATTTTCTCCACAAATGAGCCTTTCTTTCAGTTTCAACAATGTGCCTCCACACGTAAAGTTGGACCAGACACGAAACAATAATTATTGGTTAGCCGAGAAGGATGATTCAAAATTGGAACTGACATATCAAATTTCACCCAAATATAGCTTGCTGTTTAATTCTATTCACAACAGTGAAGCTAACAAATATGCTTTCTCTTTCAAGAAGCCGCTTGTAACAAGTACTTATGTTAAGTGGACGGCGAAAAGCATAGAAGATTCCATAAAAGGTGTAGTGTTTGGTGGAAAAATGCGACAAAACTGGGGTGATATGAAGTTTACGGCTTATTTTAATGAGAAATATACTCGCTATCCTTTTCCTACTTTTTCGCTTGGCGGTGAAGAAGAGAAAAAATCCTGGTGGCTGTATGACGATATTGTGACTTCGCAATATGGCATAACATTAGATTATAATATTATCCCTAACCCGCAGTTGCGACTAAGTGGTACCATAGATTGGTTAGTTAAAGATTATGATGTACAAGAGGCAGATTCAATTATTAAAAGAAAAATTGTTTACTATCCCTTTGCTATAAGTTATCGCCCATACAGTCAAAAAGGTGACGAGTGGGAGTTTGGCTTGTCTTTAGAGAATAAAACTGAACAAGAAGAAAACTTATTGTTAAAGTCCATGTTAACTACTGCTAAAGAGTGGGAAATAATCAAACAGGATAAAATATCTATACCTGAAAAATTAGAACTATCCGTAAGACGTTATTTTGAATGCTTAACCTTGTCGTTGAAATTTTACAGGAAGACCTCAGCCAATATATACATCTATCAAGACGAAATAATGACTAAAGACGAAAGGCAATATATATGGAAATACTGGGATTTGGACGTATTATCGTACGGTGTGGTATGTGGTTTTGATGCGAGGCCTTTGCCAAAATTGAATTTTAACACTACCATAGAGTATTCTCCTTGGAAAAAATATAGAACTGCAAGTGAAGAGTCAAAAGAAGAGCGAACAATAGGGTATGATTTTTCTGCCATATACAAGCCAATAAGATTGTTTGATATATATGCACGAAAAAAAGTGTATTACATTACTGATGTTATTTTTAAACCTGAGATGCGGCTTTCCATGAATACAGGTGATATATGGAAACTTACCGGGTCAAATAGTAGAAGCTCGTATTACTCTGATGAAGTGGGGTTAAACTTTAGATACCCGTGGCTGACAATCGGCGTGAGTCTTCTTCAGGAGGAAAAGAGTGTGATATATTTTGAACGCGAGCAGGTGCAGCTGCCAGAGAAAAAAAACCACCCATGGCGGTATGGTGACTGGGTTATACAGCCGGTAAGTTTGCGGCTATCTTACAGCGTAGTTCCTGCTTTACCTGTGCTAATAGATGGATATTTCGCATGGACTCCAGATTATGTTTTATCAAATAGAGAGAGCATGATTACCTGGTTTGGCAATACGATGAACAGCATATCAATAAGGTATGAGTTTACACCGTTGTTTTATTTGCAATTTAGGTTTATGTCCATGAGAGTATATCAAAAAGAAGAATATATATTATTGAGAGAGAAAAAGTCGCCTTTATCAACAGTTGATGTTTTAGATAACACATATGAGGTGAATTTTTCTATCGTATATAGGGGATAGCGTTTATTTTGTATGGCATTTTGTGGTGTCGTCTTTGTTGGTATCTTGCTTTTGAACTTATCCGTAGCAGAAGCACAACAATATATAGCTATTCGTAGTATCACTTCAGATAGAAATACTCTACTTGTTGGGGAAACAGTAGGAGTTTCTATGTATATAGATAATCTCAGTAGTATGAAACTTACCCTGGCAGAAACAAAATTAACATTTTCTAAAGATGCTCAGGATGTTAGTGCACACTATCAGGTTAAACCAAGCCCAAATAATCCTACAGAGATAGGAGCTAATCAGACAAATGTGAAGTTAGATTTCACTGTGACTATCTCTCCTTTAGCTTCTACAGGTGTTGTAAAAGTAGATGGTTTTGTCCGTGCTGTAAATAATATTATTGAAAATGGCAGCTTTGAGCAGGATTCCGGGCAACCTCAGCCTATAGAGGTTTACCATTGGTGTGCCTGGCCTTATCCAGCCGACCATGTTAACTATACGGTAGATTATAGTGAATACGCGCATGGCAGGCGATCATATAAGATAACATTTATTAATGCCAACAGTCAACCGGATAAGTGTTGGGGTACAACAAGTACAGCGGGGTACCCCGGTGGAGGAGTTGTAGCCGGCTTGTTATATCCAGTTTCTCCTAACACTACCTATACAATTGAGGTGTCGTATAAAGATACCATATCGCAGGGAATATGGAGAGTTATAGTTTTTGAGCAATACAAAGATAACGATTTTAGCCCAGACCAGGAGACCTCGCATAAAGCAACAGGCGATGATTATACTTATCCCACTGTACAGGGAAGTGATTGGATTACGGTAAGGAAAAATATCACCACAGTTAGTGACGCGTACTACTGTCGTGTGTGGGTAGGTATGTGGGCAAAATCTCCAAGTAGTGTTTCGGCTAGTATCTGGTTTGATAACGTACTCCTATATAGGGCAGGTGAAGAATATAGTGATAATACTGCAGATACACCTTGTGTGTGGACTGTTAAAGGCGACGATATACCTCCACCATCTCCAGAATATTATCTTCCACCAAGTGGCGCCACCGTGAATAATTTTCCAATAATTTTTGACTGGTCAGATGTAGACGACTCTGGCACAGGAGGTAGCAACCCTTGCTCTTACCACCTGCAAGTTGATGACAATATGGACTTTTCTTCACCAGAGATAGATGTAAGCAATCTTGCTGCCTCAAGTTATACTACTGAAATTATTTTGAAAACTAACAGGACATATTATTGGCACGTATTTTCAGTTGATAGCAAAGGAAACAAAAATACATCTTCTCCTAATTGGTATTTCATATTGAACGCACCAGATATTTATCCTCCACCGAGACCTAAACTTAATGAGCCAGCTAATAATGTTGAAATCATAGAACTACCGATAAATTTCAGCTGGTCCGCAGTATCTGATGAAGAGACTGGTGGTAGTGACCCATGTTCTTATGAATTACAGGTAGACGATGACGCAAGTTTCAACAGTCCTGAGGTAAATTTATCTGGGCTGCAAACAACAACCGCTAGAGTTGACTATTTACCGCGTAGTGCCATATATTACTGGCGTGTGCGCTCAAAAGATGCAAAAGGCAATTACTCAAGCTGGACGTCAACGAGAACATTTATCTTAAAGCTCCCAGATAGGACCCCCCCTCCTATTCCACAGCTTATCGCACCAGGGCAGGGTTCTTCAATGTCAGATGCCTTACCTACATTTATTTGGGAACTGGTGCGGGATGAAGAAAGTAATCCATGTACTTATAGGTTGCAAGTTGACGATGATATAAATTTCTCTTCTCCAGAAATAGATGTTTCGGACATTTCTGTTAACAATTACACGCCATATGTACGGCTTAATGATAAAGATATAGAGTACTATTGGCGTGTGAAGGCAGTAGACGCTGTAGGTAATGAAAGCGGCTGGTCGGAGGTATGGAAGTTTAGTATTTATGAAGATAAAATCCCCCCTGGCAATGTTATTGACTTAGAAGCTTCCCCGGGTCCTGAAAGAGGATACAATGCTGGCTCAATTGAGCTAAGGTGGACTTCTCCCGGCGATGATGGCGATGCAGGAGGGCCGATAAAAAGCGGCTATTGCCGTATACAGGTTTCTGTTTCATCTTCTGTAGTTTGGAGTTTAGAAGATGCACAATTTGAAATACCTATAATATTTGCAGCCGCGCAAAGTAAACAAAGTTATTTGTTAAAAGGCTTACAGTGTGGCGTGACGTACTATATAAAAATATGGATAGGCGATGATGCAAGGAATTGGTCCGGGGAATCTAATTTGGCTAGTAGTTGGGCTCAGATTGATACTATTCCTCCAGGCGCAATAAATGACCTGACTGCTCTACGTCATCCCGAACGTCCTGACGTAATTATACTCTCTTGGACTTCACCAGGCGATGATGAATACGAGGGTAACTTTTACGGGTGGTTTAAAATTCAATATGCGGAAAATATAGAAGAATTGGGCTTACGTAGGGAGGCACAAGTTGCCATTTTCGCATACAATTTGCCACCAGGCACAAAGCAATTTTACACATTTGAGAATTTTTATGGTGATAGATACTATTTTGCCTTATGGGCTGGAGATGAGGGTGGTAACTGGTCTAAAATATCTAACTTAGCAGCTATAGGCGATACAGTGAAAAAAGATACCACACCGCCAGGGAAAATAACAGATTTGAAATGCGAATACTCCTCTTACAAGATAACTCTTAACTGGACAGTACCAGGAAATGATGGTAACAGTGGCGACTTTGCCTTCTGCATATATCGTGTACAGTTTTCTACTATAAGTGAGATAGTTTGGGATGTAGAAAAGACATATATTGTGTTTTCTAAAGAAAATGTCTCTGCACATAGCAGAGATGTTTACACACTTTCTGCATTGTCAGAAGATAATACTTACTATTTCCGTCTATGGATTGCAGATGAAGCTATAAATTGGTCAGAAGCGTCAAACTTAGCAAGTGTATATATCCCTGTGGTCACCGAAGAACCAGACACAAATGCACCAGCAAAAATAACAGACTTAGCAGCCTCCTATGTAAAAAATGAGCCAGATACCATCCTGTTGACATGGTCTACACCTGGCGATGATGGCACCACGGGAGTACTAAGACCACGCAGTAAGTATAAAATACAGTTTTCTACCTTCTCAGAAACGTCGTGGTCTCCAGAAAATGCTCAAGTTTCTATCTCAACTTTTGGCATAAACGTCGGCGAACAAGTATATTGTAAAGTGAAAGAGTTAGTTTCTGGTGTAACTTATTATTTTGTTATATGGACTTTTGATGAACAAAACAACTGTTCACAGATTTCTAACATATCTTCCGGGTATGCAATAGATAACATTCCTCCGATGAAAATAAGTGAAATAGAATATATGATGTCACCGATGGCAGGACAAATATGCCTAATTTTTAAATTTACCGGAGATAATTACAATGAAGGAGTATTGTCAAATGGCGGATTTTACATTCAATATGCCACACATTCCTACAATGTGACATGGTCAACCTCTATGGCACAAGTTGTTATCTCTACGAGTAACGTTGTTCCCGGAGAAAAACAATATATATGGATTTCAGAATTGCCTGTAGAAACGGAATATTATTTTTGCATTTGGGTTAGAGATGAACAAAACAACTTTAGTTCTCCTTCGCAAATATTAAACATCTATTTACCTGAGCCAGAAACTATACCACCGGCTAAAATCACAGACTTGAAGGTTGCAGAAGTCGCTTGCGATTACGTTCTACTTTCGTGGACGTCTACCGGAGACGACAACTACTCTGGAAATATCAGAGGAGGAAAGTATTATATAAAATTTTCTACTCTTTACGAAATAAATGAATCCACTTGGGGAGAAGTGAAAGACTGTATAATATTTTCAACTATCACCACTGCCGGTAAAAGTGAATATTTAAAGCTTTTCTTGACTTCTGAAGAGACAACGTACTATTTTGCATTGAGGCTTTCTGATGAGCAAGGCAACTTGTCAGAAGTTTCAAATTGTGTTTTCGCAGAAACAACCATATGTGACATTATACCGCCAGAGTTGACAATTATCTATGCACCACCAGCGTCAATAAATATCTATGGCAATAAAGTTGTTATTGATGCTATAATAAGAGATGAGCGCAAGTTGACAAAGGTGGAAATGAAGTATTGTATAGATGATGGCAAGACTTGGCACTCACCTGAGATGAAGATTAAAGGTAATAACCTTTATAGGTTTGAAATTTTGCCCGCCAATATTTTAGCTGGTGCGAAAAAAATAAAATATTATATTTACGCATTTGATGGTGTGAATTACACATACTTTGGTACAAAAGATAAGCCAAGAGAGATTAAATTTGGCACAGTGACAGAATTTACAAGTAGTAAAGGTGTATTGGAAGTGCCTGACGGCAACCCTGAGGATGGCAGCACAAAGTTAGAATTACTTCCCGGTGCTTTAGATATAAATAAGATTACAATTGAGCAAGTAGAAGTTGAGCAAGCAGTAGCAGCTTATCGCATACTTCCTAAAGATACAGTACTTAGAATTCCAGCTAAGCTAACATTATTGTATTTTGATTTAGACGATAATGGTATTGTAGATAACACGGGTTACTACGAGAACGATTTAAAAGTGTGCCTCTTCAATGAGAAAGAAAGTAAATGGGAAGTACTGGGTGGCGAAGTGGACACTTCCCAAAATACTATTAGTATAAAAATAACAAAATTCGGTACATATGGAATATTTGATAGCACAAAGATAAAACTTTCTTCTATACCGATATCTGCACAGATGATGGACAAAATTTTCATCACTCCACATAATCCAATAATAAGTTTTGGACAGGACGTTGAAGAAGTTAAAATATACGCCACTTCCGGGAAACCTATTATCACTCTTTCTAAAGAAAGTGATACTTGCAATATTATTTGGAAAGCGACAACGCCAGAAGGCGGCTTTGTCGAGTCGGGATTTTACATATGCCAGGTTAAAACAAAAACAGGTAAGATGAAATATTTTCCTATTATAGTGGCAAAATGAAAGATAAAAAAAAGATAGCACATTTCTTATTACTTTTCTTACTAGCAGGCTTTTGTCATCTCTACGGCAAGAAAGTGTGGCAGGAGAAGAGTTTTACAGATTTTATAGATGGAACTTTTTCTTATACCAAAATATATGACATAGGCTCGGCGGCATATATAGGGATAAAGACGACAACAACGTTTTCTTGGTGGGACGATGCTTGGCAGTATAAAAAGTATGTTGCTGTGTGGAATTGGGCACCAAAGCCTTATGTAAATTGTGTTGTTAAGGTGATTTTAAATACACGAGAGCTAATTTCTCAAAATAAAATGCGTCAAGACGGTGGTGATATAAGAGTAATTGATGAGGATGACGCTACTGAGCTATCCTACCGTATAATGCAAAATGAAATAAATAACTCATCAACTACAATATGGGTAAAAATACCATACATACCAGCCTCCTCAACTGCTACCTTTAAGATAATATACATATATTATGGCAATCCGGAAGCAACTTCTAAAAGTGATAACACGCTTCTTCTGCCAGAATTCTCGGAAGATTTCTCTACAGATCCATTTACTACAAATAGGTGGAGAAAATATACACGTGGCCAATCCGGTGAGGCTGTGTGGAGTTCAGAAGATGGCGGTGTGCTTTATCTCACACGTAATGAGCCTAATAGGGCAGCTGCTATATTCTGTGACTATATCCTTCCTGACACATCCTGGGAATGCACTTTTAGGTATAAAGTTACTGGAACCGGGGGGGGCGGCGGAGAAGGGCTCGCCTTTATGTTTTACAAAGACGAAACCCCATATCAAGGGAGCCCACCTGCATATGGCAACAAGTTGGGCTTTACGGTAGATGTTAGCCCAACATTAGTATATGGTTATGGGGTAGAGATTGATGCACAGCCAGAGACGGAATTTGGTATTCGTAATGGACATTTCGCATTGATAAAAGACAATCCCCTTTCCCAGCCTCTTGCATTTTTTGATCATACAATGTTGGTGTATGATGGTAAGTGGCACAATATGAAAATAACATTTACAAAGAACGATGATGGGACATCAACCTTGATGTGTTACGTCGATAACCTTGGAAGATTTGAATATAGAGGATTTTTTGATTACTCTTATAGGAAGGTGGGGTTTTGTGCTGCGACCGGTTCCTCTCCAAATGCTCACATAATAGATAGTTTTAAAATAGAAAGTTTAGACACACGATATATAGTAACCAGTGCTTGGACAGAATTATCCAGGACTGAGACTTATGCGTATTTACTTTGGGGAATGTATGAATCTAACGAGAAAGATGTAGAGTATGATGTGCAAAAGTACTGGGTAAAGATATCTAGCATTTGGTGGACAGAAGTTTTGCCATCTTCTACTTCTATACAGGTGTATCTACGTACACGCCTAACGCAGGATAGTACAGAATACAACTGGATACTGCCTAAAAATGGCGATGGAGATATTACACTATATGGGAGATATATTTCATATGTATGTTATTTCCTCGGTGATGGGAGAAATACACCTAAATTTGACGATATTACTATTGAATATGGTGTATCGCCAGTGGCTGTATTTGAAGCTACAGTGCCAGTTCTTGGTTATAATAGAATACTATTTGATGCTTCCAAATCTTATGATATAGATGGCTTCATTGAGGAATATTTTTGGGACTTTGGCGATGGCACAATAGGCTATGGTAAAAATGTAGAACATACCTACGAGTTAGCAATATCGTCAACAGAAGAAGTTACGTGGAAAACTTATACCGTGACACTAAGCGTGCGTGATAACGATGGCTTTACTAATGTCTATTATATGCCTATTTTTATACCTAACTTGCCTATATCGAAGCCTCCAGGGATGCCACGGCCAAAAATAAATATCTCTACTACTGTATTTCATATAGGTGAAACAATATTTTTAGATGGCAGTGATTCTTTTGATCCCACGGGAGATATAGAGCAAGTAGTTTGGGCATGGGCATATTCGCAGGAGGACGATCCGCGTACAGGACGGTGGTTCTTGATAAGTTCAGGTGGTGTAACAAATTTGGTAACACAGTATGCCTTCACTCAGCCATCTTCATACACAATAGCTTTGGCCATTTATGACGATATCTTTAAAGATAGATACGAAATAGATACTGTCAGAATAATAGTAAGAGGCAGGCCGGAAGCTATCATCACTTCTCAAACACACCCAATTATTAACAAGGTAATAGCAGTAAGTTATGGAGAAAGTGTCACATTGAGCGCTCTAAACTCTCACTATCCCTATGGTAGTATTACGGAGTATAAATTTGATTTTGGAGACGGCTACATAAGTACTAATCCTGTAGTGACACATACTTATGTGCAAGCTACTGCATCCTACACGGTAAGGTTAGAGGTAGTTGGCGACGATGGGCTTACAGCGACAGATACTATTGTTGTTAAAGTTTCTATGAGGCCTGTAGCTATTATACAGATTGAAGGCCCTGTTATAGAAGCGGGCAAGGCTGTCCAATTCGATGCAACCATGTCTTACGACCCTGATGGCAATATAGTAGGATATCATTGGGATTTTGGTGATGGTTTCACATCTGTAGATCCAAAGCCACGTCATGCGTACGCAAAAGAAGGTAATTATACAGTCTTGTTGACTGTAACAGATAATTTTGGTTTAAAAAACACCAAAGAGTTTAATATAGTGGTTACGAAACCTTCAGCAACAGTTGAAAAAAGAGCTTGGAACACAAATGAATTATATGTCTATCCTAATCCCTCTCGTGTAGATGGAAGTGAGAAGAAGGTCTGTTTTAGTTATTATTTAGAAAGCGAAAGCGATGTGTATATAGCTATATTTGATTTAGTTGGTAGGTTGGTGAAAAGTTATGAATTGTTGCGTGGCAGCGATGGCACTTCTAAAGGTTGGAACAGGGTTGAGTGGAATGGAAGAGATAACTGTGGTGAGATTGTCTCTAGCGGTGCATATATAGTGAAGATATTAATAACCGACGAGAAGGGTAAGTCGTATAAAATGAAGAAATTTGCAGTCTATAGGTATTAAAAGTAAGGATAAAGTTTAGGTTGAAGAAAAATGGATAAGAAAGACTTCAGCTCTAGTAATGAAGAAGACATAAGGATCGTAAAACTAGTTTTAGGTGGGGATAAGGAAGCTTTTACACAAATTGTGATGAAATACAAAGATATTATCTTTAACCTTGCACTGCGCATGTTGGGAAATGTTACCGATGCTGAGGATGCTACGCAGGAGATATTCATAAAGTGTTATACCCGGCTAAATACTTTTAACTTGAGTCATAAGTTTTACAGCTGGTTATACACAATTGCAGTAAATCTATGCAAAGATAAATTGAAAAGTAAAGAAAATATAGAAAAGACACGAACTCTTTCTTTAGATACTGTAGCCACTCAAACGGAAGCAGAAATGCTTAAGGAGATTGCTAAGTATGAGAGCACTACAGATAAAGAGGTATTGGCGAGGATAGAACGGCAGCAAATAATTAATAAAATGTTAAACCTACTACCTGCAGAATATCGTACAGTTTTTTATCTACGTTACATTGACAATTACTCTTTGCAGGAAATAGCAGAAATGCTGCAGTTACCTTTAGGAACAGTGAAAACTTATTTGCACAGGGGACGTAAAATATTATATGAAAAACGTGATGAGCTCGGATATAAGAAGACTTCGTAGTAGTTAGAGAAATTGTGTTATAAAATATATGAAGAACAAAGAAATAGCACAAATATTTTTAGAAATAGCAAGCCTATTAAGTTTGAAAAATGAAAATCCTTTCCGCATACGTGCATACGAGAAGGCAGCACAGGTCATAGAATCTTTACCGCAGCCCATTGAAGAAATTTGCAAAGAAGGCAAATTGCAAACTCTTCCTGGGATAGGTTCCGGTATGGTTGAGAAGATCAATGAATATCTTTCTACTGGTAGCCTAAAGTACTTAGAAGATTTGCGCAAAGAGATACCCGCGGGCCTGTTGGAAATAATGTCTATTCCAGGCATGGGTCCTAAAAGGGCAAAACTTGTGTATGATAAACTTGGCATAGCTTCTATTGCAGATCTTGAAAAAGCAGCTAAAGAGGGCAAATTACGTAATCTAGAGGGTTTTGGTGAAAAAACGGAACAAAATATATTACGCGGAATACAGCTGAAAAGTCAAGTTAAAGGGCGTGTGTTGCTGTTTGAGGGTTTACGACTAGCTAATAGCATTGTAGAGGAGCTTAAGAAGCTCAACGAGGTGGTACAAATGAGTCCTGCAGGTTCTATACGTAGGAAGAAAGAAACTATAGGTGATATTGACATTCTTGTGACGGTAAAAAAAGGCAAAGAGCAAAAAGTAATGGATAAATTTGTTCATTTGCCTATTGTTAAAGAAGTGTTAGCCTCGGGCATCACTAAGTCTAGCATAATTTCGGAAGAAGGTATTCAAGTGGATCTGCGTGTAGTTGATCCTGAACAGTATGGTGCTGCATTGCAATACTTTACAGGTTCAAAAGAGCACAATATAGCGTTGCGTGAGCTTGCAAATAAGAAAATGCTTACTATAAGCGAGTATGGCGTGTTTAAAGTAGGCGAGAAGGATAAACCCATTGCTGGTAAGACTGAAGAGGAGATATATAAAGTTTTGGGACTAGATTATATACCCCCGGAGTTGCGCGAAAATCGCGGCGAAATAGAAGCTGCAGCGGAGCATAGGTTACCAAAACTTATAAAAGAGGAGGATGTTATTGGAGATATACATATTCATTCTAAATATAGCGATGGTGCCAATGGTATCATGGAAATTGTCGAAAAAGCACGCCAAATGGGACTTTCTTGGATAATAGTATGCGACCATTCGCAATCATTAAAAGTTGCAGGTGGAGTATCTATAAAAGATTTATACAAAAAGATTGAGGAGATTAACAAAATAAAAACTACAGTTAGAGATGTGAAAGTGCTATGTGGTATGGAAGTGGATATACTTTCCGATGGAAAATTGGACTATCCGGATGAGGTGTTAAAAGAATTAGATTTTGTTATTGTGGCAGTCCACACAGGATTTAAACAATCTGAAGAGCAGATGACCAATAGGATAATGAGAGCTATGGAGAATAAGTATGTACACGCGGTATCGCATCCTTCCGGTAGATTGATAGGCAAGCGCGATCCTTATGCGGTAAATATAGATAAAATACTTAAAAAAGCTGCAGAGACGGGAGTGTGGCTTGAAATAAATGCTTTTCCGGAAAGGTTAGACTTGAATGACATCTATTCGAAGAAAGCAAAAGAAATGGGCATTCTGTTAGCTATAGGTACCGATGCCCATAACCTGGCACAAATGGAGTACCTGTATCAAGGAGTTTATGTAGCGCGGCGCGCTTGGTTAGAAAAAAAAGATGTTGTAAACACTTATCCCTATGAAGAATTGCTTAAATTGTTAAAATCCAGGAAATAAAGTTTTTTTCTCTTTCTTCATTTCTCCAAAAAGAAAGGAAAAAAAAGCAAAATGTGATGCTATCCCAGCGTAATCTAGAGCCTTTCTTCGCACCAGAAGCTATTGCTGTAATTGGTGCCTCCACACAAGTGCAAAAAGTTGGCTACGCAGTACTCAAAAATTTAATTTCTTATGGTTTCAGAGGTAAAATATATCCAGTAAATCCCAAAACATCATTCCTGTTAGGTAGGAAATGTTATCCTTCCGTCAAAGCAATTGAAGATAAGATTGACTTGGCAGTAATCTCTTTACCTAATCGTGTCGTCCCTCAGGTTTTACAAGAGTGTGTTGAGAAAAATATACATAACATTATAATAATTTCGGCTGGCTTCCGAGAAATTGGTGTAGATGGTCAACGTATAGAAGCAGAAATTTCAAAATTTATCGAAGAGCATAAGTTAAATGTAGTTGGTCCGAATTGTTTAGGGCTTATAAATGCACGTAACGGACTGAATGCTTCTTTTAGTTTGGGGATGCCACCACCTGGTGGGATATCGTTTATATCGCAGTCTGGAGCGTTATGTACAGGCTTGATAGATTGGTCACAGGAGGAAAATGTTGGGCTATGTAAAATTGTGAGCATTGGTAATAAAATTGACTTATTAGAAGTAGACTTTCTTAATTATTTGGGGAACGACGAAGATACAAAAGTTATCGGACTTTATGTAGAAGAGATAAGTAATGGTAGAGATTTCATGGATGTTGCTTATGAAGTAGCTCGTAAAAAACCTATAGTGGCTATAAAGGCTGGCATGACGCAGGCCGGTGCGAGGGCCGCAGCTTCCCATACGGGCAGTTTAGCAGGTTCTGAGAGGATATATGCTGCAGCTTTTAAACAAGCCGGTATTGTGTTATGTAATTCTGTGGAAGAGTTTTTCGACACTTTGCGTTTTTTCTCTTTTTATGGAGTTGTTCAAAGTAATAAAGTGGGCGTGCTTACTAATGCAGGTGGACCCGGCGTTCTCACTGCAGATGCTTGTGAAAGAAATGGGTTATTGATACCCACCTTGAGTACAAATTCAATACAAAAATTAAGAGATAGACTTTCTCCTGCGGCTGCAGTAAACAACCCTGTAGACGTTTTAGGCGACGCTGATAGTGTACTTTACGAGTTTGCCTTAAGCGTGTTGTTATCGGATGATAATATTGATAATATAATCTGCTTAGTAACACCACAAATGATGACTAATATAAAATCGTTCACAGAAGTAATTATTAATACGATTAAAAAACAGTATGAATTGAAAACGTTACCACAAAAAGCAATTATTCCTGTACTTATTGGCGGTAAAGAGATGAGAGCAGGTATAGAGTTGCTTAAAGAAAATAAAATACCATATTACTTATTTCCAGAGATAGCAATACGTTCGTTAAAAAATAGCGTTATCTACAGAGAGCTAAGAAACGTAGCACGTGAAAAATTTCAGCCCTTTGTGCTTGCTGAAGAAAAATGTAAGCTTGTAAAAGATATTCTTTCTCGCGCGAAAGAGGAAGGCCGCGTTAATCTTGATGAGATAGAAGCGCGTCAAATTGTGTCTGCCTACGATATTCCTATTCCACCATACGGATATGCGAAAAATATGGAAGAGGCCAAAGATGTGGCCAATAAGATAGGTTTTCCGGTGGTAATGAAGGTCTTGTCCCCTGATATATTGCACAAGTCTGATATAGGCGGAGTGAAGCTCAATTTAAGTAGCGAGGATGATGTTGAAGAGGCATTCAAATTTATAATGCTGCAGTGTTATAAATACTTTCCAAAAGCACAAATATCAGGCGTAAGTATAACCAAACAAATCAAACTTTCTGGTAAAGAGTTAATTATTGGCATGACGCGTGATAAACAATTTGGCCCTGTAGTGATGGTAGGCCTTGGAGGGATATATGTTGAAGTTTTAAAAGATGTAAGTTTCCGCGTAGCTCCGCTTACGATGGACGATGTTGACCAAATGTTAAAAGAATTAAAAGCATATCCATTACTTACTGGCATCCGTGGCGAGAAAGCTGTTGATATAAGTGCAGTGAAAAATACTGTGTTGAAAGTTTCCCAAATAGGGTTGGATTTTCCAGAAGTAGTAGAGTTAGATATAAATCCATTATTTGCCAATGAAGAAAACGCGGGTGTGTACGCTATAGATGTAAAGATTACGATTAGTAAATAAAAACATTCTTGAAAAGAAATTATGCATTTTTGTATATTTTTGGAGAGAAAGGTAGCAATTTCTTTTTCTACTAAGTCGTTTCTAAGGGGAAGGGAAAAAGTAGTAAAGTTTTTGCAGTATAGCAAAGTGGAGAAAGAGCTTTCACGCCAAAAAATGATATTTTTTTTTCCTGTGAATTTTCCCCGCTTAAAACGAAAAAAAGAATAGAAAGTTTTTTTAGGAACAGGATGATGACATTACGAAATAACAAAAACCAAACATTACAGTTATTTTTAGTATTATCAATGTGATGACAATACTCTTACCAAGATTTATTACAGCACTGGCAGGTGTACCTCTTATACTGTTTATTACCTATATCGGTGGATTTCCATTTTTTCTTCTTATTTCTGGAGTGATTTTTCTATGCTTATGGGAATATTATACTCTATTTGAAGAGCGAGGCTACAAAGTTAATAAGTGGTTTAATATAATATTTTGTATGCTCTTGGTTCTTACCACCTATGTTGGAGAGTTACAAATTTTAAGTCCTGTGAAATTTTCCGTATTACCAAGCGTAATTTTTACTTTCATAATAATTGGAAATATAGTTATAACGATGCTATCTGCAACAACAAAGACTGTAGAACAAAATTATTTACAACTTTTAATAAACGTATGGGCTGTGGTGTATATATGTTTTTTGTTGCTTCACATAATTTCAATAAGAGGACTTGTTCCGCACGGCAGAAACTTCACTTTCCTCTTGTTTGTCACCACGTGGATTGCAGATACTGCAGCATACGTGGTAGGCGAAAAATATGGCAAAATTAGGATTGCGTCTTCTATTAGTCCGAAGAAGAGTTTAGAAGGAGGGATAGGTTGCATAATTGCGGTTTTCCTTGTGGTACTTATTTTTAAACATTTTGTGTTAAAATTTATCTCTTGGATAGATTACTGCATAATAAGTATAATTTTATGCGCTGGTACTATACTTGGCGACCTGGGAGAGTCGTTTCTTAAGAGATACCTTGGAGTAAAAGACACAAGTCCATTACTGCCGGGCCACGGAGGTGTTCTTGATAGGTTTGACAATTATACGTTTTCAGCACCCCTATTGTATTACTATATAAAGTTAGTTCTTACGCCAGTAGAATAGAAAGAAAGGCAGAAAAGTTTTTATGGCCACGGTTGATACAAGTGAATTCTACGAGGGATTAAACATCTTAGTAGATGGAGAACCATATACGATTATTTGGTTTCAGCATCATAAGCCTGGTAAAGGTGGTGCCGTGATGAGAACAAAGTTGAAACATTTACGCACCGGTGCAATTGTAGAACGCACGTTTAAATCTGGGGAAACATTTGAAGAAATAAAAGTTGAACGTAAGAAAAAGACTTATTTGTATAATGACGGCGAGATGTATTACTTTATGGATGAGGAAACTTACGAACAGATACCTATAGATAAAAAAATTTTAGGTAAGGCTGTAAATTTTTTGACAGAAAATACTACTATTGATGTTGTATATTTAGAAAATGAAATAATTGGTGTAGAGCTGCCACCAACAGTTGTTTTGAAAGTTGTTGCTACAGTCCCAGGAGTGCGTGGTGATACAGTCTCAGCAAGTGTAATGAAACCGGCAACTGTGGAAACTGGTGCTGTTGTACAAGTCCCTCTCTTCATTAAGGAGAATGATTTGATAAGAGTTGATACCCTTACAGGGGAGTACGTAGAACGTGTTTCTGAAGGAGAAACGAAATAGTCAATGGAGATTGTAGATTTTGATAAAATAAAAAAATTCATTAATCTAATCAAGGATACGGATATTGAAGAACTTGTATGGGAGAAGGATGGGGTGAAAATAGCATTTAAACGTGGTGAGAAAAAGATTGAAGAAGAAGCTGAAAAGCAACGACAAGGTGCACTTGATAGTGAAGAGAAAATCATAGAAGCTAAAAGAGAAAAACCCGAGGAAAAGAAAAGGCTGCAAACCATAAAATCTACTTTAGTGGGCAGGTTTTATACCTCATTACCTGACCGTCCTCCACTGATAATTGAAGGGACACATGTTGTTCCAGGACAAAAAATTGGTGTTATAGAGACGATGAAGCTTTTCCGTGACGTTGTATCTGACAAGAAAGGTAAAATAGTCAAGATATTAGTTTCCGATGGAGAGGCGGTGCAATACGGTCAAGATCTATTCCTTATAGATGTAGAAAGTGGAGAGTAATGAGGTATGTTTAAGAAAGTGTTGATAGCTAATCGTGGAGAAATCGCTATAAGGATTATACGTGCTTGTAAGGAGCTGGGCATAAAAACTGTTGCTGTTTACTCGGAGGGCGATAAAGACAGTCTACACGTGCAGCTTGCAGATGAAGCAGTATGCATTGGTCCTACATCTGCGCAAGATAGTTACCTAAATATTCCCAATATTATAGCAGCTGCTGAAATAACACATTCTGATGCTATACACCCGGGATATGGTTTTTTAGCGGAAAATGCGCAGTTCGCAGAAATTTGTAGCCTCTACAACATAACCTTCATAGGTCCTCCTAAAGAAGCAATTTCACTAGCTGGAGATAAGGTTAAGGCTAAGGAGATGGCACGGAAAGCAAATATTCCCGTGATACCGGGCAGCGAAGGTCCTGTAAGCTTGGATGATCCTAATTTGGAGAAGCTTGTTGAAAGGATTGGCTATCCGGTTATAATAAAAGCGCGTGCTGGCGGCGGTGGTAAAGGTATGAGGCTGGTGCTTAACGAAGAAAACTTACGAACTGCTATGGCAACTGCACAAGCTGAAGCGAAAGCAAGTTTCAATAACCCGGAGATATATATTGAAAAATACATAGAACAGCCAAGGCATATAGAAATACAAATTGTTGCCGACAAGAAGGGAAATATTGTATATTTTCCAGAGCGAGAATGTTCTATACAGCGGCGGCATCAAAAGCTCATAGAGGAGTCGCCGTCAGTAGCAATTAATGCGCAATTACGGCAACGTATAGGTCGCGCGGCGGTCAAATTCGCTTCCTACATAGGGTACCATAACGTCGGTACTGTAGAGTTTTTATTAGACAGCAAAGGGCAATTTTACTTTATGGAAATGAACACAAGGATACAGGTGGAGCATACCGTGACAGAATGTGTTACTGGGCACGATCTTGTAAAAGAGCAGATACTGCTGGCTGCTGGAGAGAAAATCAATTACACACAAAATGATATAAATATTCTACATACCGCAATTGAAGCACGAATAAATGCAGAAGATGCAGCACGCGACTTTTCGCCTTCTCCTGGGATGATTAAAAAAGTTATTCTACCTTCAGGACCAGGTATAAGGGTCGACACCCATATCTACCAAAATTATGTTGTTCCGCCATATTACGATAGCCTAATCGCGAAAGTTATAGCTTTTGACTTAAATAGGAAAAATTGTATTGCTAAACTGCGCAGAGCACTTAGCGAGTTCATCATAGAGGGCATAAAGACCACCATACCCTTTCATTTGAAAATATTAGAGGATGAATATTTTTTGGAGGGCAAAACATATACCAATTTTATACAAGAAAGAATATATGGTAAAAAGGCATAAAACACACATACAGAACTTGATAAATAAAAATATCAATGAGATTTATTCAACAACACAGGAAATTTTTTTGTCCTTTTGCGGAAAAGAGATTGCTTTAGCTATAGAAAAAATATTAGAGTGTTACACTCGGAGTCCAAAAGGCAAAGTTGTGCTCTTTGGTAATGGTGGCTCGGCTTTGGATGCGCAACACTTTTGTTGTGAGCTTGTAGGTCGCTTCAGAAGAGAAAGGAAAGGTTTACCAGCGATAGCTCTCAATACAGATATAAGTGTTCTTACTGCATTATCTAATGATTACTCTTATGAGATTGTATTTTGTAGACAAGTGCAAGCCCTCGTAAATAAAAATGATGTTGTGTTTGGTATCTCTACAAGTGGTAATTCGTTAAATATTATAAGAGGCGTAGAGGAAGCTAAAAAATTAGGGGCGTACACCATAGCACTTACTGGAAAAGATGGCGGAAAGCTTAAAAACATAGCAGATTTATGTATCCGGGTCCCATCAAATGATACACCGCGTATTCAAGAAATGCATACTATGGTGATACATATAATTTGTGATGCAATAGAAGAGATTTTATTTTGCTAAGCTGCATTTTTAGAAAGAGAGAGCAGAAATTAAACATGGTTATTCCAGATAAATCTTTCAGGTTAAGAAATGAAGACGTAGAGCGCAAGTGGTACTTGGTTGATGTTGAGAATAAAGTGTTGGGCAGAGTTGCAACACGTATTGCTGCTTTGCTTACAGGAAAGCATAAGCCACAGTATACGCCTGGTGTGGATTGCGGCGACTATGTTGTGGTGATAAATGCGGATAAGGTGCGCGTTACAGGTAAAAAGAATGAGCAAAAAATATATTTTCGTCATTCAGGGTATCCTGGCGGGGACAAGTATTATAAGTTCAAAGACTTGTTTAGTAAAAAGCCGGAGAAAATTTTAGAACTTGCGGTTAAGGGTATGTTGCCAGATAATAAACTTAAAAAGAGGCAACTTAGAAGGTTAAGAATTTATAAAGGTAGCACTCATCCACATCAAGCGCAACAGCCAGAGCGCGTGGAAATATAGGAAAACGCACGATAATTATTCAGTGGCTTAGTTGTGGTTTAAACTAACTCCATTTGTGATATCACTAGAAGAGGGCTTCAAAAGTAAAAAAGATGAAAATGGCATAAGATGTGGTATAGAGAATGGTTACAAGTGCTTCAAATACAGAAAATCACAATTTTTACATTAATCAATTCATCACACATATAACTTTAGAAAAAGGTTTAGCAGAAAATACGCGTAAGTCATACCTCTCAGATTTGAAAAATTTCTTCTCATACCTTAAGGAAAGAAATATTGATTTTCTACATATTACCCATAAACATATAGACGAATATCTATGGAACAAAAAAATGCAAGGTTATAAGCCGTCATCCATTTTCCGTATGATGGAATCTATTCGTGCGTTTTATAAATTCTTATTTTCCGAAAATATAATAAAGGAGGACATCACAATAAATCTTGTTGCGCCCAAGGTGCCACGAAGATTACCACAAATACTATCTGTTAGTGAAGTTGAGCGTATACTTTCGTTGCCGGATATAAACAAACCTATGGGTTTACGTGACCGTGCTATCCTAGAATTGCTCTATGCTACAGGTTTGAGAATATCGGAAATTGTTTCATTAGATATCAAGGATGTGAACCTGCATGGCGGCTATCTCATATGTAAAGGGAAAGGACACAAAGAGCGTGTTGTACCCATAGGAGATATTGCAAAAAAAATGCTAGAAAAATACATAACTACAGTAAGAAACAAGAAAGCTTTCCTGGAATGTAACGCTTTGTTCGTGAATAAGTCTGGAAGGCGCTTTTCGCGTGTAGGGTTATGGAAGGTTATAAAACGGTATGTAAAAATGTCCGGCATACAAAAAAAAATTACGCCACATATATTCCGCCATTCCTTTGCCACACATCTGCTGCAACACGGTGCCGACTTGCGTGTCATACAGGAGATGCTTGGCCATAGTAGTATCTCTACAACAGAAATTTATACTCAAGTAGGACGAGAGCGACTTAAAGAATTGCACAAAAAATATCATCCACGAGGATGAAAAAGTTACATATTGCGGCAAGGAATATTTTAATACTTAAGGAAATAGAAAATATTTATAGATTGCTGCAAGATAAAATTTTGTTGATTAAAGGTGGCTTTCTATTATTTTCTTCATACAGTGTAGGCAGGTATGATTATGATAGACCTATGGATGATATAGATTTTATTACATTAGAGAAGGATATTGTGGAGATTAAAAATACATTATTAACCAATGGATATCAATTTTATCCTGATGGCAAGTACGTGTTTTGTCGCGAACGCTCCTCTATCAAAGTTCCTATAGATATACATACTGAGTTGTGGTATATGGAGGAGAATTTATTAGAAAATGCGGTGCAGGGAAAAATAAAAATTGCAAGTGATGAAATAGTGGCTTATTCGTTACCTTACGAGGAACATCTATTTTTAATATTTATTGATGGGATTGTGCACTATGACAAAAAGAGAAGTGTACTACGGAACGATATAAAATACTTTATTAGCATTTTTAAGAATGAAATAGATTTTGATGTCTTTTATAGAAAATTAGATAGATATCATTTAAGAAAAGTTTATGAAGAATTATCTGTCGGAGATTCCTCTAACTGTAAGATTTATGATATTGCGCAGTCATTATGTTCCGAAAGTCATTTCCTTTTGCAACTCATCTGTAGAGTTGATTCTTACACTAGGGGTTTTATGTTACAACTAGTACTTTTACCTACAATTTCTGCTAAAATTAGATATTTATGTAGAAAGCTTTTTCCTGGGAAAAGTTTTATTCAACGCAGGTATAACTTAAGAAGTAGTGTGAGTTGTTGTATTTATTTCATCTTTCGCCCTATGATTTTATTTTATTTATTTTTGAAAAATTTAATCTCTTCTCAATTGGATTGTAAATTTGCACGTGTAAAAGGCTATGGATGCTCAATTAAATAAAGTTTATAATCCGCAAGAAGTTGAAGAAAAGTGGATAAAAATATGGGAAGAGAAGAAGTATAGCGAATCTTCGGTAGATTATTCTAAAAAACCTTTTGTTATAGTAATTCCGCCGCCAAATGTCACAGGTTCTTTACATATGGGTCATGCGTTAAATAATACTTTACAGGATGTCATAATACGCTATTGGCGCATGAAGGGATATAACGCTTTGTGGGTTCCAGGGACCGATCACGGAGGGATAGCTACACAAAATGTTGTAGAGAAAACTTTGTTGAACGAAAAGAAGGTCACACGTCAGCAGCTCGGCAGGGAGCGCTTTCTCCAATATATGTGGGAGTGGAAGAACAAGTATGGCGATACTATATTGTATCAACTGCGGCGTTTAGGATGCTCCTGTGCTTGGGAACGGACAAGATTCACTATGGATGATGTATGTTCAAAAGCCGTGATAAAATGTTTTGTTCAACTTTACCGTGCAGGACTTATATATCGTGGAAAACGTATAGTAAACTGGTGTCCTAGGTGTCAAACCGCACTCTCGGATATTGAAGTGGAGTATAAAGAGCGTGAAAGCCACCTTTGGTATATAAAATATCCTTTTAAAGACATACCAAATAAATATATAGTTGTCGCGACAACGCGTCCTGAGACTATGCTTGGCGATACAGCTGTTGCAGTACATCCTCTTGATGAAAGATACAGCGCTTACATCAAAAAGGATGTAGTGTTACCGCTGGTTAATAGAGTAATACCTATAATTTCTGATAACCGTGTAGATAAAGACTTTGGCACTGGAGCCGTCAAAGTCACTCCTGCACATGATACTGCAGATTTTGAAATAGGAAGAGAACATGGGTTACCACAAATTGCAGTGATAGATATTGAGGGGAAAATGACAGAAGCTGCCGGAGAGAGGTATCGCGGCTTGGATAGATACGAGTGCCGCAAACGTATAATAGAAGATTTGAAAACTGTAGGATTGTTGGAGAAAATTGAATCATACAGTCACTCTGTAGGATGTTGTTATCGTTGCGGAACCGATATAGAATTTCTAATTTCCGACCAGTGGTTCCTGAAAACTAAAGAAATGGCACAACAGGCCATAGACGTTGTAAAAAGAGGAATTGTAAAATTTTACCCTAAAAACTGGGAAAAACCTTATTATGAGTGGTTAGAGAACTTACGCGACTGGTGCATATCACGCCAAATATGGTGGGGACACCGTATACCAGTGTATTACTGCAAAGAGATGAGAAATGATGAGTGCAAGTTACACAATGGAGTTATAGTAGAAGAATTCCCCCCTTCTCAGTGTCCTTATTGTGGCAGTAAGGAGATCTTTCAAGACACAGATGTTTTAGATACATGGTTTTCCTCTGCACTATGGCCATTTTCAGTCTTTGGTTGGGCTGAAAAGGATGTAAATGAACAATACAAGAAAGATTTAGAGTATTATTATCCTACTTCTGTACTTGTCACTGGATATGAGATATTATATTTATGGGTTGCACGGATGATAATGATGGGATTAACGTTTGACCCTAAAGGTGCTAGTAAAATAGAAGAGAAGGTTCCCTTTAGAGAAGTCTACATACATGGTATAATAAGGGATATCTATGGCAAGAAAATGTCAAAATCTTTAGGTAATGTTATTGACCCGTTAGATGTTATAAAGGAGCACGGCGCTGACGCATTGCGTTTCTCACTAACACTGTCTGCAACGGCAGGACGCGATTTGCAGCTTTCAGAAGATAGTTTCACTATGGGACACAATTTTACTAACAAAATATGGAATGCGGCACGACTCATTTTAATCAACATCGACGAGAATTTCAAATTGATAGATGTGCATGCAATGATTGACTCTTTTGATATGCCAACGAAATGGATTTTGCATAATCTTAACATATTAATTCAGAATGTGGAGAGTGCGATGAAAAATTATAATTTGCCAAGATATGTAAATGAAGTTTATCATATGTTCTGGGACAAGTTTTGTTCTTGGTATTTGGAGATATGTAAAATAAATTTTTACTCACCTGAGGAAGTTATAACTGAGGAGTTCAAAGAGAAAAGAAATGTAACACTTAACTTATGTGTCTATATCCTCACCTCGTTTCTTAAACTGCTTCACCCCATAATGCCTTTCATTACAGAAGAGATATTTTGTAAATTAAAAGAGCGAAATGCCTCTATTGAAGAAGCAGAAAGTATTATGATTTCAAAAATGCCAACTTTTGATCCGTCTTTTGTCTTCACAGAGGCGGAGTATAAAATGAGAACACTGTTTTCGGTCATTACCAGTATACGTAATATACGTGCAGAACTCGAGATACCTGTAAAAGAAAAATTGGATGTTACTTTGGATGTATATGGTGATGAGTGGATTGATGAGTTTATCGTTTTTAATAAAGAAATAATAAAGAGACTTTCTAATGCCGCAGAGGTGACTGTTGGGCGAAATGTAAAGAAAACAAAAAATACCGTTTCTGGCGTTGCAGAAGGTGTAAATGTTTATTTACATTTAGGTGAGAAGGTAGATGTGAATAAAGAGAGAGAAATTCTTTCACGTAAAATAGAAAAAATGTTAAATGTTGTAGAAAAATATAAAGCGAAACTTGACGATAGGAACTTTTTGGCATATGCGCCTGCAGAAGAAGTGGAACGTGTGCAAAAAGAATATACTATCAATTTGGAAAAATACAATATGCTAAAATACCTGTTAGACAGCTTGAACAATTAAAAAACAAACTAGTTGGTTAATTTGGAGATTTAGTGTTTAAATGACGAGTGGTGAGATAACGTATTAAATGTTATAAGGAAGGAGAGCTGCATTTTAATGAAGGTCGGTGATTTAGAGAAGGAATCTGTGTTACAAGTGGCACATTTCATGTGTTTAAGTGCGCGCACTGCGCCAAAAGCGCGCGGACGAGATAATATCTTTACTGCTATAATAGATAGCGATGAAGAGAAGGAAGATATTGCTAAAAAAATGGAAGAAATAGCGAAATTGGAGCCTGAGAGAGCGAATGTTATGTTACGCGATGCGCAGTCCTTGAGGAAATCTATTTGCGTGGTGCTTGTTGGGACACGCATAGATGTGCTTGGGTTGAATTGCGGCTTTTGCGGGTATCGCAGCTGCATAGAATTGCAAGCGACGGGTGGGCGTTGTGCATATGTTACGGGCGATTTGGGGATAGCGATAGGTTCTGCAGTGAGTACTGCAAGTTTATATCATGTTGACAATCGCGTTATGTATAGTATTGGGTATGCTGTATTACGTATGGGTATATTGCCTGAGGATGTTAAGATAGTTTATGGCATACCTTTGTCGGCAACTGGCAAAAATATTTACTTTGACCGCGCAAAATAATAACTATAGAAAATTTGAAGTTCGATGATGTGTATTTTGGCAAAGGGCCTCAGTGGGCATTGCCTAAAGACTGGGCGCCGGATTTCTTTTGCTTTTACAACAAAAAGATGTTTGATGAAGTCGGTATCAAGTATCCTATTATTTGTTGACGAGAGCGAGTATTGTGTAGGTATTGATTATAGTCCTTATATATTTTGGAGTAAATATGAAAGTACTGTAAATGTAGAGTTAGAAAAAGTTTACTTAAATAAACAGTCATTAGAGGAATGTTTAAGGAGGATTACGGATTTAGTTAATCAAGAAATTGAAAAAAATATAATGTGAGAAATGGCAAAAAAGAGTATCTTCTGTTTTTCACTGTGTTATTTATTGTTTCATTTTATTTCTACTGTGAAAAGTGAGCAAATACGCTTTATACCCTATTTTAGGGCAACTTGGCCACATATAGATAGAAATGATATCTACGATTATGCAGCAACAGGTATTGTTTGGCAGAGCACCTGGGAAGTGTGTTTTTGTGGTGAGGACAACAGGGCAGGTAGGATTGTTGGTGATTCCATTTATTGGTGGACTTTGCGTCCTTCCGGAGAGGGTTTTTTGAAAGAAGATCCTGTAGTGCCTAACTCGCAAGACGATATGAAGGAAGATGGAAGGCACAGTTGCGCTCCTACAATAATAAAACACAGTAACCCATATATTGAGAATGGTAAAGAATTTTATAAGATGTATTATGAATGTGCGAGACGTTTTTATGATAAAGATAGTGGCAATATAGTGGAAGGTTTTACACAAATTTGCCACGCAGTAAGTGAAGATGGCGTAAATTGGAAAAAATTTAATAGAGAGCTTTGGGAGACAGAGCATCGCTATGGTGATCTAAATACTCCGCCAACGCCAGTCATTACTGTCAACAGTAGAATTTTGCAAAATTGCCAGTATGAGTTTTCCAACGGGAAACATAAGATTTTATCAAGTTGTATGAATGACGGCGGTAATTACGGAGTTGGTCACCCTTCAGCTATTGTGAGAAGAATTGGCGGGGGACAGCAAATTTGGCTTTATTATTATGATTCATCTGGTGACTGGTCGCAAAGAAGAGTATATCTTGCTAAAAGCTGGGATGGTTTCAATTTTGAAACACCTATACCAACTAATTTGACTAATCCTGTTGATGTGAAATACTTTGCACTGCCCACAAGTGAACATGATGGTTACTTTGTAGCGACTCAGGGTTTATACAACGACAACTATTTTGCATATTCTTTTGATGGCATTAATTGGGTATGGTATGAGAATGTGATAGATAAAGATAGGCTTAAGATAGGTAAAGCTGTAGAAGCACATCAAATTGCATATGCGCAGCCTGCAATATTGAGTGATAAATTTGGGATTTTAAATACTTCGTATGTTAATATTTTATCTGGAGAAGGAGCTGCTGAAATAAATGGCGTTCCTGTGCCTTGGTGGCGCACAGCAGGCTTATGGTTAATACAAGGCAAGTTTTTAGGAATGAAATTTTTGTTAAGTAAATATTTTACTACCGACAATGAGGCTGACTTAAATGCAGATGCCAAGGTAAACAGTATAGATTTTGGCATGATGACCAAGTGATTCTTATTAAAAAAGGTAGATAAAGTTAGTATAAGGGAAGGGGAAAATAAATTTTGAAATGGGAAAGATAAAAAAAATTCTAAGAATTTTAATTTTTAATACTCTCATTTTTCATATTTCTATTATTCCATTGGCAGTGATTTACACAGGAGAGATGATAATTTCTCTTCCGGATAATATTGATAATTTCCCCATTATGAGTCCTCAAGTAGGGACAGTGCAAGTAGAATGTTATACCGGCGATAATCGTAGTTTAGAGTGGATTGTAAATCAATATCAAAATGAGAACTCACTGTGTAATGACCCTAACAATGCGCCCGTTGATGATGAATGTCAAGGTGCAGACTGGGCAAGAGAAACTACAACGATGCGTGCTTGCTACTGGAAAAGTTCAAAAAAATTTCACATGACAACTAATTCATACAGTTTTTCTCATCACGGCTGTAGAACAAATCCTAACGAGCCGGGAGGCTATGGAGTGCAGCTGATGGGAGCTTTTATTTATAGAAGTGATTGGGCAGGAAATAAAAAATTTATTTTAGGCAATTTAGAGAAGTTAATACTGTCTTGTGATTATTCTACGGATTATTTTGGACATTATGGTGGTTGTCAGCCACCGTGTGATCCTGTGACGGGAACGTGTGAGCCGATAGCTTTTAGTAAGTTTGAAGTAATTACTTCCCAATTTGATCCTTCAAATCCCAATTGGTATACTAATTGGAAAGGAACACAATTTTACGCAGTTGCTTTATACGATAATCGTAGTGAATTTCAAAATCCTTCTGTAGAGTATTTGAATTGTCAATTACCGACGACTGGCGGTGCAGGCTCTTTTGTTGTTGCAGGGCAGCCTGTGACATATTACGGTGTACCTATGGCAATGCCGGGAGAAGGTGTAAGGCATTACGAAATTGACGTTCTCCCTAGAATAAAACATTATATTCAACGATGTTTAGGGGATGTCGATTTCCGAGAATTTAGAGTAGATTCTGTATTTCCTAATCAAGAAACCTACAACACTGCAGTATTAAGTTGTTCTTTTATTAACCCTAAAGTTATTTTTGTACCTAAAAATACACAACTTAGGGGATATTTAGATCCTTCACCGGCGGGTAGCTGTATAGCTAACGGCTGGGCTTGTGACCCTGACGATTTCAGTTCTTCGGTTATGATACATCTATACGAGGGAGATAATTTTCTTGGCACTACAGTGGCTAATCTTGCACGTGAAGCTGCTGTTGGTGAGCAGTGTGGCGGAAATTGTTACCGTGGCTTTCAGGTGCAATTATACCTTCCTCCGGGAGAACATACTATAGTTGCAAAAGGACAAGAGTTAGATGCTTTTGGTGAAACTACTTCCCAAGTTACTACATTAACTCTTAGTCCACGAACGATTACTTGTGATTGTAGTGTGTATAAAAAAATGTTAGCAAAATACAATCAACAGGAGCCTTTTGCAGACAAAAGTGGCGACAACAAGGTCAATTGTGTAGATTTCGCTATGTTGATAAAGCAATGAGAAATGTGGCAGAAGAAGTAGATACTGAGGAAGATAGGGAATGCCGATGGAAAATGGTAGAGGCACAGATTATAGCACGCGGTATCAAAGACAAAAGGGTTATCAGTACAATGTTGAAAATTCCACGGCATTTCTTTGTTCCGCAGCAATACAGAAAGTCTTCTTATGAAGACCATCCTGTGCCTATAGGTTATGGCCAAACAATATCACAACCTTACATGGTGGCACTGATGACAGAGTTATTAGAATTAAAATCCACAGACAAAGTATTGGAAATAGGTACGGGTTCAGGATATCAGACTGCAATAATTGCACCCAATGTGGCTGAAATATATACAATAGAGCGTATTCCAGAACTTGTTGAGTATGCAGAAAATAATTTAAGAAAGTTGGGCGACGAATTTAGTAAAAATATACACATATTTTTAGGTGACGGAAGTATAGGTTTGAAGGAGTATGCTCCGTATGATAAAATAATAGTTACTGCAGGAGCTACTGTTTTGCCTAAGGCATACATAGAACAGCTTAAAAATGGTGGACGACTTGTGATACCTCTTAGTAGAGATTTAGGACATACTTTATATTTGATAAAGAAAGAGAATAACCAAATTGTTAAGGAGGCGATATGCAATTGTATATTTGTGCCATTAGTGATGGGGGAAGGAAGGGAATAATGATAGATAGATGGATACTTTCTCTATATGAAGCTGTGAAGGAGGTGGTTTCTAAAGAGTTATTTGTTATTCTAATTGCGGCATTGCCTATAAGTGAGCTGCGCGGAGCCATCCCCTTGGGTATATTCGGTTTTAATTTTAGTATATTGAAAACTTTTTTACTTGCACTGCTTGGCAATATTTTGCCTGTAGTTCCATTCTTGTTATTTTTGAAATATTTATGTAACAAACTGATGAGATATTCAAAATTAGCCAATAAATTTTTTAACTGGTGGTTTGAGCGCATACGCAGTAGAAGCAATAATATAGAAAAGTACAAATTTATAGGATTGTCTATATTTGTTACAATTCCTCTCCCTATGACAGGCGCATGGAGTGGTTGTGTTGCTGCTTATCTTTTAGGTGTTAGATTTTTCAACGCAATATTTAGTATACTTTTAGGAATAATTATGGCAGGAATAATTGTCACTTGCATTACAGTAGGTGTGGAGAATATTGTAAAAATTTTTGTAGCTATTTAGTGTGATGTGGTTCAATGCTATTTGTTCGGGGTGTAGCTCAGCTGGTTTTAGAGCGTACGGTTCGGGACCGTAAGGTCGTCGGTTCAAATCCGACCACCCCGACTATATATATGTCTACAAGCATTATCATTATATCGTAGTTAAAGGGCAGAACTTTTTTATTAAAGTTCCGATTCTGAGATTGTGCGCCATCTTATCTTTAACAGCGCGCGCAGGCCTCACTCATCACTCAAGAAAATAGGATTTCTTTTCCTGTCATAATAGAAATTCTAAAAGCTAGTACTTTGTACAGTATTAGTGATTATTATGGTTAATCTTTGTGTAACTGCCGGGAGAGTATTACCATTATTTTTTTCTCTTTGGTGTTGTTAACTTAAATAAGAACTTCTACAATAAAAATAGCAGTTTAAAATACACATTTAAGAAAGTTTTATTATTGTCTAAATGAGTACATTTTTTGTATCATTTCTGTCAACTTTAATACCCATAATTAAGGAAAGGAGTAAAGAGGTATGATTACAGAAGAAGAGATTAGGTGGTTATTAAGAACGATGAAGGGGATACAATTTTTTGCAAGTTTCACGCCAGAGACTATTGACTCGCTTATTAATAAAATTGAGAAATACTCCTATCCTAAAGGTGCAGATATTATAAAGGAGGGCGAGGCGGGAAAAGCATTCTATATTATTTACAAAGGTAGAGTTAGAGTTTGGAAGAAGAAGGGATTATTTTTTAAAACAACGATTGCAGAGCTTAAAGAAGGTGACTTTTTTGGTGAGATGTCCATTGTCAGAGATGAGCCTTGTTCTGCAACTGTTACTGCGATAGAGCCTGTCGTAGTTTTTGTATTTTTTAGGCATATATTCCAACAAATTTTAAAATCAAACCCATCGTTGTTAGAAGAAATCAGATACATTATAGAAAAGAGAAGATTTAGCCAGAGCTCTTCTGCTACGTAGAACTTATTTTATTTGTCAACATCTTATATAGGAGAGTTTTCTTTTGCAGAAAGAAGAAAAATAAACTACCATCAGTTTTGACAAGAATAATTAACCAAGAATTAGAATCAAGTTCAGTAGGAACTTTCATATTAATCTTTTGTATTCTTTAGTCTTTGCTGATAGTGTCTCTTTTTTGATAGATTTGGTGTTCAACATTTAACAGGTCACGAGGGAGACTGGCAAGGTGCTGTGGAAATGGGTGCAGGTTGGGTGAGGAAATAACCCTGTAGCAACAAGTGCGTGTGGGTTGGTAGAATCAACACAAGGCACCTATGATTGGTCAAAGTCAAGTGATTGGGCAATCGTCGTAAACGCAAAAACTTACAATTACTCCGGCAAAATATTAGGTTTATTGGGAGGTTTTCCTTACACAATCAGAGCTTCTGAAGAGGAAAAAAGCAGCTGTAGATTTTAATTGTCAAGGCGATGAAAGCAGTTACATATTGTTAATATAAATGCTTCATAAAAATTAATATATAGAAAGGAGGGGGAATGTATGTCAACAACGTTTTTGTCAGAGTTGAAAAGTCTTCTTAAAGAATCCGAGTTTGATAAAATAGCAAGAATAAGAAACAAAGAAGTGCACAAATTTGTATTAGACGCAGCCAAAATTTGTTCTCCAAAAGAAATTTTTATTTGTTCAGACACTCCTGACGAGATCTCTTATATAAAAACTATGACTATCGCCTCAGGTGAGGAAAAAATGCTTCTTATACCTGGGCACACTTACCATTTTGATGGCATAAACGACCAGGGTAGAGATAGAAGTGTAACAAAATTTCTAATCCCTAAAGGAGATAAGCTTTCAAAAAGACTTAACCAGATTGACCGAGACGAAGGATTAAGCGAAATTTTAGCCTTACTTAAAGATTCTATGAAAGATAAAACAATGATTGTAAGATTTCTGACATTAGGTCCTGCAAATTCTATTTTTTCTATACCGTGTATAGAGTGTACTGACAGCTGGTATGTTGCGCATTCCGTTAATTTATTATATCGTGAAGGATACCGGATGTTTTTGAACTTGCCGGAAGAAGACGTTGAGATTTTTAAGACTTTACATTCTTCAGGAGAAGTTGATGAAAATATGGTATCTAAAAATTATGATAAAAAGAGGATTTATATTGATTATATGACAGATACTGTTTACTCTGTAAACACACAATATGCTGGAAACTCCGTTGGTTTTAAGAAACTCGCCCTACGGCTTGCAATAAGAAAAGCTCACAGAGAAGGATGGCTTGCTGAACACTTTATGTTAATAGGAGTTAAAGGGCCTAACGACAGAAAAACATATTTTGCTGGAGCGTTTCCATCTGCCTGTGGAAAAACCTCAACTGCAATGCTTCCCGGGGAGACAATTTTAGCTGATGATTTGGCGTATGTAAGAAATATTGGTGGCAAAGCAAAAGCTGTAAACGTGGAAAAAGGCATCTTTGGTATAATACAGGACGTTAACCCCAAAGACGATCCGCTTATTTGGGAAGTACTTAATTCTCCTGGTGAAATTATCTTTACCAATGTGTTAATAAAAGATGGCAGAGCTTGGTGGCTTGGCATGGGTTGCGAGCTGCCAAATGAGGGTATAAACTTCAGCGGGTACTGGTATAAAGGTAAAAAAGACGAAAATGGTGAGGAGATACCACCAGCACATAAAAATGCACGATATACTGTTTCTCTTGAAGTATTAAGAAATTGTGACAGAGAGTTAAACAATCCCGACGGCGTTGAACTTAAAGGTATAATGTTTGGTGGCAGGGATTACAGAGGATATGTTCCAGTGCAACAAAGTTTTGACTGGGTGCATGGTGTTGTTGCGTATGGTGCTGCTTTAGAGACGGAGACAACGTTTGCTATAGTAGAAGAAGAGGGTAAATATGAGATAAATATTATGAGTATACAAGACTTTGTTTCTATTCCCCTTGGGACGTACTTGAAAAATTATATTGAATTTGGTATGAAATTGAGCGAGCCACCAATAATTTTCGGTGTAAACTACTTCCTAAGAGACCTGAAAACCGGAGAATTTTTAAATTCACGCTTAGATAAACATGTCTGGGTCAAGTGGATGGAGCTGAGGGTCCATAAGGATGTGAAAGCAAGAAAAACCCCCACAGGACTCATTCCTCTATATGAGGATTTAGTTGTGTTGTTTAAATCTGTATTGAACAAAGACTATACAAAGGAGGATTATGTGAAACAATTCACAATAAGAGTTCCCGAGAATGTCGCAAAAATTGAGCGTGTGGAGCATTTTTGGCAACAAGAGGAAAATGTACCACAGGAAGTCTTTGACGTCTTGCGGCAGCAGAAAGAAAAATTGCTTGAAGCACAAAAAAAGTTCGGAGATTATATCTCACCAGAGAACTTTCAGATAGTAGGATAATATAATATCATTATTTTTTTATAAACTCTGTATGTTTGAACTAAAGAGAGGAAAATAGACGAATATGAATGTGATACTTCAACAGATGCCACCATTAGGTGTTACAATTTTATGTGGCGTAGTAGGGCTTCTTTTTGTGTTGTATTTTAGTAAAAGAATTTTATCTGCAGAACCTGGGAATGAGCAGATGCAAACCATAGCTTCTCTTGTCCGTAAAGGTGCGATTGCGTTTCTTACTAGAGAATATAAGATAATTCTTTATTTTATAGTTTTGCTGTTTGTCATCATCTTTTTTGGTGTAGCAAAGAAGACAGCAGTTGCATTCCTTATAGGAGCTGGGTGCTCAATGTTGGCGGGAATAATTGGTATGAACATTTCGACACTGTCTTCTTCACGCACTGCAAAAAAGTGCGAGTTGTCGTACAATGAGGCGTTAAGTATTGCTTTCCCTGGCGGTGCAGTGATGGGGTTGTCGGTTGTAAGTTTAGGATTGTTAGGCTTAGGTGGGGTTTATTTAGCTTTCATATGGTACTTATTGCAAACGGGTTATGATTTGCAAAAAGCAATATACGAAGCAACATCTACAGTCGTAGGTTTTTCAATGGGAGCGAGTTCTATTGCGCTATTTGCACGTGTTGGCGGTGGTATTTATACGAAGGCGGCAGATGTTGGTGCTGACCTTGTAGGTAAAGTAGAGAAAGGCATTCCCGAGGATGACCCGCGTAACCCTGCAGTTATAGCAGACAATGTTGGTGACATGGTAGGAGACTGTGCAGGCATGGGTGCTGACTTATATGAATCCTATGTAGGTGCAATTGTTTCCGGCTTAGTTATAGCAATTTTTAATCTCAACAATTCCAAAGCAGCAATGTTATGTTTATTACTTTCGGTGGTTGGCATTTTAGCATCTATAGTTGGTGTATTTTTTGTTAGGACGAAAGGTGACCAAGACCCACAAGTTGTGCTTAATAAAGGATTAATAGCAGCTGTGGGGTTTTATGTTTTGTTTTCACTGTTGGTAACAATCATATGGTACAAAGATCTTAGAGCATTTTGGTCAGTGCTGAGTGGTTTGGCAGCAGGTATATTGGTGGGCTTTGTTGCACAGTACTATACTTCGGGCAAGGTGGTAAGAAGCGTTGCTGAGCAAGCGAGAACAGGAGCAGCTACAGTTATTATTGAAGGTACTGCAGTAGGTATGTTATCAACAGTTTTGCCTTTGGTTGCTATAGCAATAGCTACTGTTGTAGCTTATAAATTTCAAGGAGTATTTGGTATAGCATTGTCAGCAATAGGTATGCTTGCACTCACTGGGACAACTGTGGCAATAGATGCATATGGTCCTATAGCAGACAACGCTGCAGGCATTGCAGAAATGGCACATTTAGGTTCTGAAGTTCGCCGTAGGGCAGAGCGTCTTGATGCTGTGGGTAACACAACCGCTGCCGTCGGTAAAGGCTTTGCAATTGGCTCTGCTGCACTTACTGCACTAGCTTTATTTTCTGCATATGCGGAGACAGTAGGCTTAGGTGCGTCAGGGCTTAACATTTTAGATGCAAGAGTTATTGCAGGGGCGTTTATTGGCTGTATAATGCCATTTTTCTTAATTTCAAAAACACTGCAAGCAGTAGGCCGAACTGCATACTTTATTGTAGAAGAAGTTAGAAGACAGTTTAGGGAAATCCCGGGACTTCTCGAAGGTAAAGCATTGCCAGATTCTGCAAAATGTGTAGATATAACAACAAAAGCTGCACTTAAGAAAATGATGTTACCGGGGCTTTCTGCAGTAATTGCCCCCATAATTATTGGTATCCTATTAGGTAAGGAATCGTTAGGTGGATTCCTTGCAGGTTCATTGATTACAGGTGTACCATTGGCAATATATCTTGCAAATGCAGGTGGTGCCTGGGATAACGCTAAAAAATATATTGAAGAAGGTAATTTGGGTGGTAAAGGTTCGGAATCACATAAAGCCTCTGTTGTGGGAGATACAGTTGGAGATCCCTTTAAAGATACTTCAGGGCCATCATTGAACATTTTGTTGAAACTCATGTCAGTGGTATCGCTCGTATTCGGTGGAGTATTAGTTTACCTGCATGGGCAAATTGTTTCGTTGTTGCCATTCTTGAAGTAAAAACCTGAATTGAGGCGATAGGTAATCGTAAAAGATGGGATGATAAGAGTTCGCCTGTCCGAGCTAAAGTCTTGTAGTGATGGAAGAGATAAGAGTAGCGAGAGAAACGGAATATAGAGAGCTAATTGATTTCTTAGAATTATCATACGGGCATCCACAATACTTTTTCCAGCAGCGTTACCCACAAATTTATAGGGAAGATATCGCAAACCTCAATAATAATCTTCTTGTAGTAGTTGATAATAAAATTGTCAGTCATGTAGGAGTTTATCCATTGGAAATAATAAGTAGGAACAAGATAATTTTTGCGGGTGGCATTGGCGGAGTAGCAACACACCCTGACTATAGAGGAAAAGGTTACATGAGTAAGTTGCTTAATTTTTCAATAGAGAAAATGAAAAATGAAGGATATAGTATTTCAGTTTTATGGGGTGACAGACAGCGCTATAGAAAATTTGGTTATGAAAGTGTTGGATGTCAGTTGAATTTTGTTGTTACTATGCGCTCCATAGAAAAAGCAAAAATTGCAATTGACGAAGAGATTGAGATAAGGAAGTACAACGGTGCTCCGGATGATTTAAATAAGATTATATTATTGCACGAGGAGGAACCTTTAAGGGTCAAAAGGGATAGAAGAGCTTATGCATTATTATTGGAAAAAGCGGACGTGAGTGTGTGGTTAGGGGAGAAAAATGGAAATATAGCATATCTTGTATGTTCTGGAAATTCAATAATAGAATCTGGAGGGGAACCATTGACTTTCGTCTCACTTGTGTATAAAATAATGAAGTATTTTAACATACCTTCATTTACGGTTGCGAGGCCTTCTGTAGTTAGTGGGATAAATCAAATGCTTTACGAGATTTACAGCCAGCTCACTGTTTCAGAATTTGTTATGTTGAAAATAATAAATTTAGAAGACACGTTGAGAAGAGTCCTATTTTCAGAGAGAGAAGCCGAGGTGAAAAATGAAAAGATAACTCTAAGAATCAAAGAGAGTGGCGAATATGCTACTTTAATTTTTGATGACAAAGTTGTTGTTTCGAAAGAATATTCAGATAAAGTTATAGAACTAAAAGAAGTCGAGATGGTAAAATTAATTTTTGGAACCTTACCCGAAAGTCATCAAAGGATATCTATAGAGCCGAAAATTTTGCATTTACTGCAGTCCATTTTTCCTGTAGATTTTTTCATCTGGCCTCTAGATTATGTGTAAAGCTTTCTTTCCCGCGTATAGCATGCATGGGAACAGGACAGTTGCTTTTCCAAAAATATATCCCAAGTTACCCTTTTTTATACCTTTGAATTGACTTTGATTTGTTATTTTTTGTAACATTTTTTTACCAAACAGGGTAAAAAAAGGAAAAAATGGCAGATAAAGAAAAGAATAATATTGTCTACAAGGATATTTGTATAGAACTTTACGAAGGCGACATTTGTAAGGTAGAAGTTGAGGCAATAGTGAACGCTGCAAATAACAGGTTTTGGATGGGTGGTGGCGTTGCAGGTGCTATAAAGCGCGGTGGTGGAGAAATTATAGAAAAAGAAGCAGTCAAGCAAGGTCCAAAGCCTGTTGGTGAAGTAGTGGTGACTTCTGCAGGTAAGCTTCCTGCTAAGTATGTGATACATGCAGCCGTGATGGGTCAAGATTTAAAAACAGACAAAGATAAAATTGCTACTGCCACATATAATACTTTACTGGAGGCAAACAAATTGAAAGTGAAAAGTATAGCATTTCCTGCATTTGGTACCGGGGTTGGAGGTTTTCCATTTGATAAATGTGCAGAGGTCATGTTTTCTGAAGTGAAAAAATTTATTGACAGCACTGAGAACATAAGTTTGGAAAGAATAATATTCGTTTTATATGGCAAGGAGGCTTATGAAATTTTCAGCAAGAAAGTGAAGGAAACTTTTATATTTTAATTTTATTCCAGCATGTATTCTTCAAATGGTACACCTTTTCGTCTAAGCTCTTCCTTCCATAATTCCTTGGCAAGGGGCATTTTTTGACGCGCAAGCCTTACATATTTGGACTCGGGCGGAGAAAATAATTCAACTACAGTCTGATACCACACATAAGCATATTTTATTGCAGACTCTTTCCTTTTGCGCTCATATTCAAACTTTAGTGCTTCAAGATGTAAATTATATTCTTCTTCTGTTAGAGGCTTTTTGCCAAATAATATGCGTGAAAAAATATTGGGATTTTTATCTTTTTCAAGCTTATTTTTTTCTTTTTCAAATTCGGCTAATAGCATTTGTTCTTTAAGTTGCGGATTATGGTGCCAGGACCAGTACTTTTCACCTTCTAAGTAAGCTTCCCGTGCACGCAAGACTACATCAATGTAAATTATTGCATACATTAGTATTATTGTTGCAAGGATGGGCAGTATTACTTTTGTGCACTTCTTTATATTTTTTTCCATCTCTCTTGTTCTATAGCTGTTATTTTTTTAATTTTTTCATCTGCTTGCTCTTTAGTTTGCTGTATCACTTGCTCTGCACGAGACAAAGTCTTGAGAGTTTTGTGTATAGCCAATAACAATATATCTAGTGGTACAGGCTTTTCAAAAATTTCAACTACATTGCCTGCAAAAAGAAGATCTTCTTTTGCCTGTGGTGACAGTTTTTTCGCAGTAACCACCACTACGGGAATGTTTTTATCAGGTGTCTGTGACAATTTGCGCAAGAATTCATATCCATTCAAGTTTGGTAACAATATATCTAGTATTATGAGATCCACATGGTAGGCCTTAATTTTATCGAGTGCAGTGTTGCCGTCAAATGCCACAATAACGTTAAACCCTTCATTCTTTAGTAACGCGGACCACATCTCTATCAGAGATTCATCATCTTCAATAATTAGTATAAATTTCTCCTTAGGATGAACTTTCCCTTCCATAGATTTTTTTCAAAATACATATCTTACCCCTATACGATGTAATGGTGCGAGCAAGCTCGTTTCATAATTGTAGTCTACACACAGCCGTGTATGCGATAACGGTATTATTAGTCCGAGGCCTAAAGTTAAGTTGTATGTAGTTGACATGCCTACACGTAACGCTAGAAAATCCTGATACACGAACTCTGCACCAAAACATGGGAGAATTTTATTTTTATCTGCACTTTCAGCAAATTGCAAGTCTACAGATAGTGTAAGTCTATTTTCCTGTAACTTGCCTATTTCCAAAAATGAGTACATTTCTGGTATATTTCCGCTAAAAGCCATTCCTACACGGTAGACACGCTCTAAAGTCTCTTCAAGTTTGTAAAACTTGAATGTGGGCTGAAGAATATTTTGTATACTCGTTCCTAAGTACAAAGTTGGTTTGTAAAGGAAAGGCATATCTAAGAAAGTATAGAGATAGCTTGCACCAACATCAATACCAAAAGAAGTAGACTTATAGTCTACTAATGAAGAAGAGATATATTTTAAGTTGCCGCCAATGTTAAATTTACCTACTACTGGGAAAGACACTGAAAAGTAGACTATAGAGTTATTTATAGAAGAAGTTGTAAACTGCCCTGCTATATCTTCTTGTAAGCATATTTCCGAAGCATTAAGTTGTAATATAGAAAGAGACAATGATAATTTTTCTTTAAGAGAAACTCTTGTTCCTAAGAAGCCATGCCATACAGATAAGTCAAGCAATAAAGGAGTGTATTGCATCATAATTTCTCTTTTCCCTTTTATTAGTGGCAACAAGGAAGGATTATAATATACTACGCTGACATCTATTGGTATAGAAGTTACTGCTTCACCGAAAGCATGTGTAGCAGCTCCAGGCCCTTCGGGTAATAAAAAGCTGTTTCCCCTGGCAAATGAAGAAGGCATTAATGGTAAAGAAATTAGTGATAGTGATATAAAAAATTTTACTATAGAACTTTTTAACATTCAAGAACTCTCCCTTCTTATATACTCTACACCTACGTATGGGACAAGCTTTTCGGGTATTTTAACGTTGCCATTCTCGTCTTGATAATTTTCAAGTATAGCAGCAAAGGTACGACCAATGGCTAACCCCGAGCCATTCAAAATATGCACGTAGTCTGTAAAATATTTGTCGTCTTTTTTATATTTTACTTTGTTATTGTTACGCCGCGATTGGAAATCTTTGCAATTGGAGCAGGATGAAATTTCGCGCCAGCGCTTTTCTCCAGGCATCCATACTTCTAAGTCGTATGTTTTTGCAGATGCAAAGCCCAGTTCATAAGTACATAACTTTACCACACGATAAGGTAATTCTAACTCTTTCAACACATCTTCAGCATCTTCTACTAAAACTTCCAGCATTTTATTAGATTCTTCAGGTAAAGAATATATAACAAGTTCTACTTTATCAAATTGGTGATTACGTATGAGCCCTCTAGTATCTTTACCATACGACCCGGCTTCACGACGAAAACATGCAGTGTATGCTACGTATTTTTTTGGCAGCTCATCGCCGTCCAAAATTTCTCCAGCATGTAGGTTAACTAACGAAACTTCAGCTGTAGGTATAAGGTAGAAATTGTCGTCACGGCATTTGTAAAGCTCATTTTCGAACTTTGGCAGTTGTCCACTATTAAATAGCATCTCCGATTTAGCCAAAAAAGGTGGATAAATCTCAATATAATTATGCTTCTTAACGTGTAGGTCAAGCATAAAGTTTATCAATGCGCGTTCAAGTTTCGCACCCAATCCTTTGTATACAGCAAAGCGAGTTCCTGCAAGTTTCGATGCTACCTTGAAGTCTAATATGTCCAGTAATTCGCCAATTTCCTGATGATCACGCGGTGTAAAGTTATATTCTTTAATAGGAGCGTCGTAGACTCTTACAATAACACTGTCGTTTTCTGAAGAACCTATGGGAACTTCATCATCGGGAATATTAGGGAGAGAGTAAAGATTAAGTTCGATCTCGGATTTAATTTTTTCTAACTCTACTTCTTGAAGTTTGATTTTTTCCTTAATTTCTTTAGTTTCTGCTACAAGTTGAGACAGTAATTCAATATTTTCTTCTCCGTTTTTACCTTGCGTTCTTTTAATGACAGCAATTTTTTCCGAATTAACATTTACTTGATGCCGTAATAATTCTATCTTTTTGCATATGTTTAAGTATTCTCTATCTAATTCTAAAATTTTTTCTAATACGGGCAGATATCTTCCACCACGGGCTATCACCCCTTTCTTCACTTTTTCCGTGTTCTCGCGGATGAATTTTAAAGGTATCATCTTATCCTTTTATTACGGAAAGGGGTTTAAGTTTTGCAATTTTGCGCGATATTCCAGCATTATGGCATACATTGACAACAAGGTCAACATTTTTATAAGCTTCTGGAGTTTCTTCTGCGAGTGTTTTCCAAGAATCTACGCGCACAAGTATACCTTGTCTTTCCAGGCGGCTTGCAAGTTCACGGCCTTCAACAGTTTTTATAGCTTTAGAGCGCGACATAAGGCGTCCTGCACCATGACAGGTCGAGCCCCAAGTTTCTTCCATAGCCCTCTCTGTACCAACCAATATGTAAGAACTAGTTCCCATACTACCAGGAATTATTACCGGCTGCCCTATGTCTTTGTAATCTTTTGGTATGTCAGGGTGTCCTGCAGGGAATGCCCTTGTCGCACCTTTCCTGTGAACTACAACCTTTTTGGTTAAAATTTTGCTTTCTCCAGTGGGTAGTTTTTCTACGACTTTGTGTTCTTCAATTTTGCCAATATTGTGCGCGACGTCATACACGATTTCTAGGCCGATTTGGGTCAGGCTTTTGCCTAAAACTGCAGTAAAAGATTCTCTTACCCAATGGGTTATTAATTGTCTATTTACCCAGGCATAATTGGCAGCTGCGCACATTGCAGCAAAGTAATCTTTGCCTTCAGGAGAATCTATAGGTGCACAGACAAGCTGTCTGTCCGGGAGGTGAATGTTATATTTTTGTACAGCGTTTTGTAATATCCGTATGTAGTCGTCACAAACCTGATAGCCAAAACCACGCGAGCCTGTATGAATCATTACAGTTATTCCGTTCAAAAATAAACCCATTTTGGAGGCAATGCTTTCGTCATAGATTTCTACAACTTCCTGTATCTCAAGGAAGTGGTTCCCTGCACCAAGAGTACCAAGCTGGTCCTTGCCACGCTCAAAAGCGCGATTTCCGACTTTTGTGTAGTCGGCATAAGGCAAGCAACCCCTTTCTTCTATGTGTTCTAAATCATCTTTGGAGCCGTACCCTTTCTTTATCGCCCAAGAAACCCCATCCACCAGTACACGGTTCATCTCTTCTCTGGATAACGTCAGTTTTCCCGTTGAACCTACACCGGAAGGTATATTTTTGAAAAGGGTATTAACTAAAAGGGGTAATTTCTCTTGAATCTCGTGCTTCCTTAAATTAGTTCTTAGCAGTCGGACTCCACAATTTATGTCATATCCTATACCTCCTGGTGATATTACACCAGTACTGTAATCCATTGCTGCAACGCCGCCGATAGGAAAACCATAACCCCAATGGATGTCTGGCATAGCAAGCGCTCTACCAACTATTCCAGGAAGATATGCAACGTTGGCGACTTGTGTATGTGCTTTATCTTCGTAAATGTGAGATAACATTTTTTCGTCTGCATATATTATACCCTCAGTGCGCATACCTCCAGTTTTGGGTACCAGCCATCTGTAGTTGTCTATTTTCTTCAATTCTTCCATTTTTTCTTAGCAAAAAGAAATAATTTTATTTTTTTGATGTTGTGAGAGAAATATTATATAATATTCAGATACTTACCTTCCATAGAAATTTTCGAGAAATACAACAATATATATGCGATATATGCGGAAAGAAAGGAGTGAGTCAATAGTCTATGATTGACAAAATTCAATGGTTAGGGCACGCAAGTTTTAAAATTCTGGCTGAAAAGGTCATATATATAGACCCTTGGGAAATCAAAGGTGAGCCACAAGATGCTGATTTGATATTTGTTACCCATGAGCATTACGATCATTGTTCAATAAGAGACATGTTAAAAATAAAAAAGGAGAACACAAAAATTGTGGCGCCATATGAATGCAAACCTGTACTTGAGACTAAAATAGCAACCTCAGATAAATTGAAGTTTGTTAAACCTAAAGAAAAATTCATTATAGAAGGTACACCTGTGGAGACTGTTCCTGCCTATAATATAGGAAAACAGTTTCACGAAAAAAGCGCTGGTCATGTTGGATATATTATTACAGCATTAGGTAAAAAAATATACCATGCCGGAGATACAGATTTTATTCCCGAGATGAAAGAAGTAAAATGTGATATAGCGCTATTGCCAATTGGTGGAACATATACCATGTCTTATGAAGATGCGGCGAAAGCTGCAGAAGCTATCAAGCCAGAAATTGTTATTCCTATGCATTATGGTAAGATTGTAGGTAGTAGCGAAGACGTGGCAAGGTTTAAAAAACTTTATTCCGGGAAGGTTGTTGTACTTACACCCCAACTGTAGTATGATAACCCTTCTCTAATGAAAAAATTGCCACTATACCAAATATATTACCTCATTCATAAAAATTTTACTCCTCAGCTATTGAAAGAAGATAGGCTGGGGTATGAGGCTATAAGTGAAAATAAAGTTAAAACTATTTGGTATGAAGGCAGATTCGCTCAAGTTGAATTGAGAACTGTCTCTGGCAAAAATGTAGCAATACTTTCTCCCGGAATGTGGAATATAGATGTTAACAATGGACCCGATTTTGTTAATGGTAAGATACAACTTGACGAAAAATTCCTCACCGGTGACATAGAAATAGATGTTCATAGTAGTAATTGGATATCTCACAAACATTATAGGAACAAATTATATAATAATGTCATACTGTACGTGGTTTTTGTCCATAATGCCGATAACAAAGAACTCGTGAAGGAAAATGGAGAAAAACTAGAAATACTTGAATTGCGCAACCTAGTGGCTGACTCCCTAATTCGGTATAATACAGATGAAGAAAAATATTCAGATTTCAAAGAGAGAATAAAATGCGGTTTATGTTCTTGCAAAGTTACCCCAGACAAATATCATTTTATGGAACAATTCTTCACTGCAGCAGGCCTCCATAGACTAGTATCCAAAAGCGAAGAGTACAATACTTTGGAAAACGAGGATATTAATCAAAAGCTGTATATAAAGCTTTTGGAGTCCATGGGATATCAATTTAACAGGGAAAATATGCGAAGAGTTGCTATGTTATTCCCTTGGGAAAAATTAGAATTTTATATTACAGCTTCCAACATAGAAAATAAAATTCTTGCCGCGCAATCTTTACTTTTTTACGTTGCTGGAATGTTACCAGATAGCGAGAATGCAACTTGGGATGAAGAAAGTAAATTGCATTACAGAAAACATAAGGAAATATTGTCACGGTTTTCTCTTGAAGGGATAAGCACAATGAAGAGGACAGATTGGATATTTAGAAAGGTACGTCCAATGAACTTCCCGCAGCGTCGATTAGCTGGTATAAGTTATATATTTTGTGCAGCAATTGAGGAGAATTCAAATTTAGTTGAACTATTTCTCAAATGCGTTAACCAGATAAAAGAAAATAGTAACGGCGAGGAAGTGTATAAAGTTTTTACAGTTCCTAATGAGGATTATTTTAGTAACCGTTGTGACTTTGGTGGGAGAAAGTTTAAGAAAAAATATGACCTTATTGGTAGAGAACGTGCAAGAAATATCGTAGTTAACATACTTTTACCATTTGCGTACTGGTACGCCGCGAAAAATAATAATGAAGAATTAAAAAGCACTGTAGAGGAGTTTTACCAAAAGCTTAAAATAGTGGAAAAAAACCATATTGCACAGCTCATGTTATACCGGATATTTAACAAAAAAGCCGGAGAGTTTAAATATAACAAAGAGATCGTACAACAAGGGTTAATACAAATATTTACGGATTTTTGCAGTTATATACCGAGCTGTAACACTTGTACACTGCCTAAGGTGTTGGATTTGACATGGGAAGAGGTTCTTTTATTAAAATAATTTTCTATTTGCTTCTATTATGCTGTACCCTTGTAGTGCAAAAATTACGCGCTGCAGGCTTGTCAACACCCTTTGCTGACGTCTACCTTGATAATTTGCGTATAGGTGAAACTTATAATTTGACGGAACGGTTTAATTTGCCTTTCCGTGTTTACTATAAAGCGAACAGCCCAGGCGAGATTTGGGTACGTGTAGAGCAGCCCCCTGCTAATGAAGTTCCACCGCCGTATGAAGTTATCCCTGATACTTCATGGATAAGGCTTAGTAAATACAGATACCTCGTTCTACCTTATGAAGAGGCGGTTGGCGATGTAATAATTTCTATTCCGGATGATGAAAAATATCTTGGTAAGAAGTACCAGGCGTATTTACGTATTTCAGCAGAGCCACCTAGGGATTTGTCGCTTGGTAAAGGTATAGGCATGAGTATTTTACCTGGGTTACTTGCACGTATGAGGTTCTCAATAGCTCCTAAACCTTTGACTGAGGAGGAAAAGAAGAAAATTTTTCAGCGGGTCATGTCTGGAGTATTAGACATCATGGTATCTCCTGAGAAAATATTTATAGACGACGTTCCTGTAGGAAAAAAGGTGGATTCAAGAAAAAGATATAACAAGAGCATAAAAATTGTTAACCCTACAGAAAATAAAGCCATAGTCGAATTAAAAATAGTGACACCTCGGGAAGGAGGCTATTATCCTCCGAAAGATTATGAATACATTCCACTAACAAATGTCGGATTGAAAAAAAAAGTAGTGAAGCTTAAGCCTAACTCTATACGTGAGGTTCCGCTCATTCTAAAATTTCCGAAAAGCGATGAATTTAAAAATAAACGATTTTTCTTTACTGTGAGAGTGTTAATAAAATCTCCCACTTTAAATGTGCAACATTATATAAGGGCATATCTTACAACAAGCAACGGTCTAATGAAAACGGAAAAGAAAGGAGAGTGACAAATAACGTATGAGCTTAATCGAGATACGGTGGCACGGACGTGGTGGTCAAGGGGCAAAAACTATAGCACAGCTTTTTGCAGAAGCTGTTATTTCTGAAAACGTCTACGTTCAGGCATTTCCAGAATACGGTCCAGAAAGAATGGGCGCGCCTGTACAATCCTTTAACCGCATTTCTGATAGGCCCATTACACTGCATTGTGCAGTGGAGTTCCCGGACTATGTTGTAGTTCTAGACGACCATCTACTTGACACTGTTCCTGTAGCGGAAGGCATGAAACTTACGAGTATTTTGTTAGTAAATACAACAATGTCAGCAGAGGAAATAAGAAATAAGCTTAAGGTGGATAAAGAGATAAAAATTTATACTATAGACGCAGATAAAATATCTTTAGAGACAATTGGCAAGAAAATCCCAAACACTCCCATGATGGGAGCATTGGTTAAAGTAATGGGAAACATATCTATATCT
>Ga0197143_1000049_pt1 | contig 130245 bp, 116 predicted proteins | sample GBS70_MetaG_FD_148603 | JGI IMG/M metagenome (GOLD analysis project Ga0197143, IMG submission 148603) | Sediment microbial communities from Great Boiling Springs, Gerlach, Nevada, United States - GBS 70_MetaG | ecosystem: Environmental > Aquatic > Thermal springs > Hot (42-90C) > Sediment... | reverse complement strand
GGGTGGCTGACCCTTGCATGGACCGTCTTCATGATTGCGCCTGCCGCGGCCCAGCTACCCACCGGAGCGATCTACGGCCGCGTCACCGACCCCGCCGGCCATCCGGCCGCCAACGTCACGGTGACCTTGTACTCCCCGCGGACGGGCGAGCTCCGCACGGCAACCGATGCCGACGGGCGCTACACGTTTCCGGGCCTGCCCCCGGGGAAAGCCTATCGGTTGGAATTCGTCCTTCAGGGATTCCAGCCCCAGGTGTATGAGGCCGTCGAGGTGAAGGCGGGGACGAGCACCCGGCTGGACGTGCAGTTGCGGATCGTCGCCGAAGAGGCGATCGTGGTCCGGGGAACAGCCCCTCAGCTCGATATCCAGGACATGGACATCAGTACGCATTACGAGCGGGAGGTCCTGGAAACGCTCCCGGTGGCCCGAGACCCCTGGATGGTCCTTGCCCTGGTACCGGGGGTATTCGTGGAGGTCGAGCGCCTGGATGGGGGAAGCGAGGTCGGTCGGTCCAGTGATTTTTCGGCCCGGGGAGCGGAGTGGCGGGACAACCAGTGGCATTTGGACGGTGTGCCCATCACGACGGTGGCCGAACTCAGCGGCGTGGCCGAGGCGGCCCTGACCCCGGAGAGTAGCCCGCAGGGCACAAGCCCCATTTACTATGACTTCGATACCTTTGAGGAAATCGAGGTCACGACGGGCGCCAACGACGTCGAGGCGTTCACGGGGGGCGTGGTCGTTAACATAGTGACTCGGCGGGGGGATAACCGGTTGTCCGTCAATGGACGGCTCCTGTGGGCCGGAGACGCCTTGCAGGCCGACAACACGGGGAAACTTCCCGAGGAAGATGTGATCCCGGGTCTCCAGGCCGACCGGGTCCAGAACGTGTGGGACTACGGCCTTCAGGGTGGGGGTGCGCTTCGGAGGGACCGGATGTGGTGGTGGGTCGGATACAGCGGCTTCGATTATGACCTGCAGGTCCCGACCGCTGAGGAAGAGGAAGGACAGGAAGCTGAGGAAGAAGAAACTCCTGGGGCCCAGTATCAGCATGACCGGCGCCATTTGGACAACGTGATCCTCAAGACCAACGTCCGGTGGGGGAATCACCTAATCGAAGCCATGTTCCTGGGGAGCCTGCACGACCGCCGGGGGTTTCAGGCCGAGTTCGAGCGACCGCCGGAAACCACATACCATCAACGGGAATGGACTCCACTGGTCAAGTGGCAGGACGAATGGCTGGTCAGCCCGGACCTCCACGTGTCCGCGAAAGTTGGATGGTACAGCACGCGCCACAAGTTGTTCCCCATGGGGGGTATCGACCGGCCGGCCCGTCTGGATGAGCGTACCGATATCTGGCGAGACAGCTACCGGTGGCAAGACCTGCGCACCCGCTCGTGGAGCGTGCAGTTCCAGTCCATCGCATACCGACTGCGCACTCTGGGCGCTCGCCACGAAGTCAAACTGGGTCTGGAGTTCCGGAGAGATGACGCACGGCTGGGGGAGGGCTTCGCTAATGGGCTCGTGTTTGCTTACGAGGATATCGACGAACCGGAGGCAGGGGGCGAGGTCTGGCTCATCCGAGAAGGCCATACACGGGCCTATCTCTGGCGTGGGAGCGGGTACGTGCAGGATACGATCACCTGGGGTCGGTGGTCTGCACTCCTGGGTCTGCGTCTGGATATTCAACAGAATGGTCTCAGGGCGTCCAGCACGCCAGCCCACCCGTGGCGTCCCGATTGGCTTCCGGGGGGAAGCACCGGGGGCCGGAGCATGGGATTTACCTGGACCACGCTGTCACCACGGGTCGGCGTGGGATACGACCTCCGGGGGGACGGGCGGACGGTCCTCCAGGGCACGTTCGCCCTGTATCCATCCGCGCTGGGAGTCGGCGAGCCGCTGTCGATGTCTCCGACCGGCCGGCGGGAACTCCGGTTTCAATGGTTGGGTGATGCAAACGGTAACGGCCTTCCCGACCCGGACGAGATCGACTTCTCGGAACCTACGTTCTGGGACCATGCCCCCGGCGACCCGAACCGGGTCCTTTCTATCGTCGCCGACGATTACCGGTCCCCCCGAACGCTGGAGCTCACGCTGGGCATAGAACACGTCGTGGGCACGAACTGGACCGTCGCCATGACGGGATTCTACCGGCGGGCGTGGGATTACGTCTGGACGTTCCCCTACGACCCGGAAGGCCGCTTCACCGCAGACGACTTCTATGGATGCTGGGTTCAGGTAGACACGATTCCGGTCGAATGGGGGGGATGGCCCGTATATGCCTGCACGGTCCCCCGACCAGCGGGAATCCGTTGGGAAAATCGGCCTGCGTTTCACACGACGTATCGGGGCGTCGAGCTACGGGCCCAGCGTCGGTGGGCCGACGGATGGCAAGTCTTTGGGTCGCTGACGCTTCAGGATAATCGGCAGTACTTGGAAAATCGTCGGGCTATGCTCGACCCGACCAACATGGAACAGGTCGACGGCGGACCCTACTTCACGGTGGGTTGGGAGCCCGAGGCCATGAATCACATGCGCTGGATGCTGAAGCTCGGGGCTACCCTTCGACTGCCCGCGGCGTTCTATCTTTCCGGGACCCTGATCGCCCGGGACGGCCTGCTGTGGGAGTCGGTGTATCGCGCGCAACGCCCCTCCAACGGATGGGGGAGTCGGGTCGATGTCTTTACCCATCCATTGGAAGACCGACGCATGGCGACCTTCTGGCTTGTGAACGCTCGCCTGGAGCGACAATTCCGCCTGGGTTCTGTCGGGAGCGTCAGCCTCATCGTCGATGTATTCAACGTGCTCAACCGTGCGATCGAAAGCCGCAAGTTTGGTATCGCTAACGCACCGGAGCTGTACGGTCGAGCGGCGGAAATCATCTCACCCCGTATCTTTCGGCTGGGAATCCGATACACGTTGTAACGCTCCTTGCGCGATCGCCGGGACGACCAGCGAATGGACGCCCCCGTCGTGAATAAACTTCGGGTCTTCGTTCAGCCCCACCAACCCGACCCAATGGGGCGGCCGCTACGGCCGCCCCCCCTCCCATCCCGCAGGTTGCAGGCTTCCATTCCGGAAGCATACTTATTCCCCGACCCGAAAGACCGAGTAGGGCAAGGGAACCCCTCTGACGTCGAGGAGGAATAGGGATGGGAAGGATTCGAGTCAAGCGCGTCTACGAGCCCCCGGCGCCGGAGGACGGAAAGCGCTTCTTAGTGGAACGCCTCTGGCCACGGGGCTTCAAGAAGGAAGAACTGGCCCTGGACGGCTGGCTCCGGGATGTCGCTCCCAGCGATGAGCTCCGCCGCTGGTTTCGCCACGACCCTCAAAAGTGGGAGGAGTTCCAACGGCGATACTTCGCCGAGCTGGAAGCCAAGCCCGAAGTCTGGCGTCCCCTGCTGGAAACAGCCCGGGCGGCGGACGTCACCCTGCTCTACAGCGCCCGGGACGAAGCCCACAACAACGCGGTAGCCCTCAAGGCGTTCTTGGAAGCCCACCTGTGACCTGCTGACCGAATAAGCCGGATTCACGGCTACCGGGTCCCGGGTGCCAGGTATCGGGTCTCAAGTCCCCGATACCTGATATCCTGGTCGGCCCCCGGCGCCGGCAGGGACTGTTGAGCTCAGTGCAGGCCCGTCTCGGCCCTCGGATTGAGGGGCTCACCATCCTTTGGATATAATCATCGCAGGACCCGGCGGACCGGGTCCTCCTGATCGTCGGGGAGGGCCATGGACTGGCAAGAGGGCTTCCAGCGTTATCTGGTCCGCTACTCGAAGGGCGAGGTCATCTTCCACGAAGGGGATTTGGGAAACGAGATGTACGTCATTCAGTCCGGAAAAGTCCGCATCTTCAAGAACATCAGCGGTATCGACCAGACGCTGGCCGTTCTGGAGAAGGGCGACTTTTTCGGGGAAATGGCCGTCTTGGAGGGGATCCCCCGGACGGCCTCGGCGGAGGTCGAGGAGGACTGCGAGCTGATCCGGATCAACAGCGCGAACTTCGTCGCCATGATCCGGGCGAATCCCGAGATCGCCCTCCGTATCATGCGGAAGCTCTCGATCCGCCTCCGGGAGACGACCGACCAGCTTCAGCGGCTCCTGCAGGTCTCGACGGCCGTCTTTTCCAGCTACGACGCCCCGCCCGTGCAGGTCGTGCCGGAGTCGCCCCCCGAGGAGAAGCGCCCGGTCCTTGCCCACCTGGTCTCGACGACCACGGGCCGGACATACCCCATCACGAAGGACGTCACGATCATCGGCCGCTATGACAAGGTCACGGGCCTGGCCCCCGACGTGGACCTCACGGAGGAGGACCCCCATCGGTACGTTTCCCGTCGCCACGCCGTCTTGGTCTATGAAGAAGGCCAGTGGAAGCTGATCGAAGAGATTGGGGCCGTCAACGGGACGTTCCTGAACAAGAAGCGGCTTCCCAACGGCGTGCCCGTCCCCATCCAAGACGGCGACCAGGTCACCTTCGCTAACGTGACCCTGACGTTCCGGGTCGTCCCGTCATCCGACTGATCGGGCTTCATCCCGCAGGACGTACTTCAGGATTTTCCCCTGAGGATTCTTAGGGAGCTCGTCCCGAAACTCGACAAGACGGGGATACTTGTAGTTCGCCATCCGGTCCCGACAGAAAGCGATCAGCTCCTCGGCCGACACCCGACCCCGAAATTCTGGCCGCAGGACGACGACGGCCTTAACCGTCTCCCCCCGATAGGGGTCAGGGACCCCAATGACGGCCGCTTCCAGGACGGCCGGATGCTCCAGCAGGACGCCCTCAACTTCCCGGGGCCACACCTTAAAGCCGGACACATTGATGATGTCCTTTCGGCGCTCGATCCAGTAAACCCACCCCTGGGCGTCCATCTTGCCCAAGTCCCCTGTATAGAGCCATCCCTCCCGAAGGGTCTGGGCCGTCTCCTCGGGTTTGTTCCAGTAACCCTTGAACACGTGAGGGCCCCGGACGACGATCTCGCCGACCTCACCGGGGGGTCGGGTCTGGCCCGTCTCGGGGTCGACGATACGGACCTCACTCCCAGGGATCGGACGGCCGACCGAAAGAGCGCCCGTTTCGGGGTCGACGGGGGCCCGTTCCCCAAAGGGCGTCCACGTGCCGGGTGAAGTCGTTTCGGTCATGCCCCATACGTTGTGGATGTACACACCCGTCGCCCGCTCCCACCGCTCGACGACGGCCGGCTGAACGGGAGCACCGCCGCTGAAGACCTTCCGGAGCGTACGGAGACGGTCGGGGTCAAAGGCCCTCGAGTTCATCATGGCGATGAAGGCCGTGATCGAGCCAATGACGAAGGTAGCGCCCCGTCGCTCGGTCTGGCGAATCGCCTCGTCAGCCTGGAATCGGTACAGCAAGACCATCGGGATCCCCACGTAGCAGGCGGCGGCGATGTGACCGACGGTGCCCGTGATGTGGAACAGGGGGGCGACGGCTAAGACACAGTCACCTTCCGTAAGGGCGCAGAGACGCTCGTAAGTCCGGGCGTTGAATAGCAGGTTGCCGTGGGTAATCATAGCGCCCTTCGGGGGGCCGGTCGTCCCAGACGTATAGTGGAGGTAAGCTACGTCGTCGAGTCCCAGAGCGACCGGCTCGGGGGTCCGGCCGGCGTACCGAGTCACCAGGTCCCGATACGCCCAGCCCCGCTCAGGGGGTCCACCTTCCGGCGGAGGGATGACATCCGGCAGAGGGACTCGCGGGTCGAGGTGGTCGTATGGGGAGGTCGTGACGACGAACCGAACGCCGGCCCGCTCGGCGATGGGTTGGACCCATGGGGCGTCTTGCTGGGAGCACACGAGGCCGACGGCGCCGGCGTCCTCCAGGTGGTAGGCCAGCTCCCGCTCCTTGAACATGATATTGAGGGGGACGACGATCCCGCCGGCCTTCCAGACAGCGAAGTGGGCTACGACGGCAGTCGGTTCGTTTTGCAGAAAGACGGCGACCCGGTCGCCCCGCCGCAGGCCCAAGTCCCGCAGAGCGACGGCCAAGGCATTGCTCTCCGCCTCGAGGGTCCCATAGTCCAGGGTCCGGTCAAAGTAGTAAACGGCCGGACGCTCCGGACGACGGGAAGCCTGCATTCGCAGTAAATCGATCATGGAGGTCCCACGGATTTCTTCCACGGCCGACCTCCGTCCTCTTGGGTGTTCAGCAGTCCGTCGATCCGGAATCCCAGGTTAAGGTACCGCACCCGGACCGTCCCGGGCAACCCCTTCCCCGGGTCAGGCCTTACGCCCCCAACAACTCCTCGACGATCCGACGACCGGCAGAGAAGTCATAGCCCCGCAGGATCTCGATGACGCTGGCCTCGATGGAACCCTCCGCGTGGACCATCGTGACGTTTTCATAACCGCCCAGGAGACCGACCAGCTCTCGGGCCAGCAAAAACAACCGAAAGCGCCGCTCCCCAGAGACTGTCGCCCGGCCCGTGAGGTACTTCTCGAGGACGGGGCGCAAATCGGGATGCGCCCAGTCGTCCCCGCTCGGGGCCGTCGCCGCCAAGCCACCGGCGCAGTCGATAAAGGCCTGGGTCGCTGAAAGATAGTGGGTATTCGAGTAAAGTTTTCCCAGATTGACGCACAGAGGGTCGGGATAGGCGATACCCGTCAGCGGGTCGATTCGGCATCGGTAGGCCGCCAGATGGGCCGCCATTCGCTGGACCTCGGCCAGGAGGATAAGTTCCACCAAATTCCGACGGACGTGGCTCTTGTCGGCGATACCGTTGGCCTCGGCGATCTCCCGAGCCAGGGCCGCCATCAGTTCGGCCTGGACCGCCCGATAGGAGATGGCCGAGAATCGGTGCCACAGGGCGAACGTCAAGGCCAGTCGACTGGCGTACTCGGTCTCTCCGGCCAGGAAAACCCGTTCCCACGGAACGAAGACGTCGTCGAAGACGACGAGCGCCTCCGTCAGGGTGTTGTACCGCACGCGAGGACCCTCGACAGGATGAAGGGCACCCTCCAACTCGACCATCGGGCGGGTGATCATCGTGATGCCCGGAGCGTGGACCGGAACGGCGAAGGCGACGGCGTAATCGGCGTCTTCCGGCGTGAGGGACCGAGACGGGATGACGATCAGCTCGTCGGCGACCTGCGCCTGCGTGATGTGGGCCTTGGCGCCTCGGACGACGATGCCGTCCGAACGGCGCTCCCGGATCCGTACGTAGAGGTCGGGGTCGGCCTGCTGATGGGGCCGCAGAGAACGGTCTCCCTTGACGTCCGTCTGGGCGACCGACACGGCCCGGTCCCCGTGCGCCACGTGACGGTGGTACTCGAGGACCCGCCGCCGGTAGTCCGTGCCCCGAGACCGGTCCAGGGCGGCCGTCACGATGTGCAAGGCCCACAAAGCGTCGGAACCGATGACCTTGGCGATGTTAAAGACGCCCCGGGAGCGACGGGTCGTTGCCTCGATGAGGCGGGACCGACGAAGCAGGTCGTCGGTCGAGGCCGGTGCCCGGTAAAACGTACTGATGGTTTCGCCCGTATCGTCCGTGGTGACGAGCTCGGGCTGAAGTTCCGGGTCAAAGTGCAGGTCAAACAAAAGGGCACTGTGACGGGCCGGGACCTGCAAGACGGGGTGGCGGGTCACGTCCGCGACGAGCTCACCCCGATAGTAGACCCGGCGCCCGTCGACGAGACCTTCCAAGAACTGTGCACCGTTTCGAAGCATGAAACCTCCTTCCCCTAGGCCGACGGGCCGGTTGGAAAGATGGGAAGTGCTACCGGCCCGGACCCGAGGCCCTAGGGTCCCCAGCGGATGACCTGCCGGGCGACCTCGCCGCTGGCCAGGGCGTCCATGGCCTCGTTGATCTCGGACAGCGAAATCGTCCGGCTCAAGAGCACGTCGGCCGGTAGGAGACCCGCCTGATAGAGGGCCAGCCACCGGGGGATGTCTCGCCGGGGAACGGAAGACCCCATGTAGGACCCCCGGATGGTCCGTTCCTCTCCGACGATCGTCACGGCCGGGACCGAAAACATCCGGCTTGGGTGGGGAAGTCCGATCGTCACCGTCGTTCCGCCCCGACGGGTCGCCTGATAGGCCTGCTGGAGGACCTGCTCATGGCCGACGGCTTCAAAGACATAGTGAGCTCCCCCGCCCGTGATGTCCCGAACGGCCTGGACGGGGTCGGTCTGACGGGCATGGACGACGTGGGTAGCGCCCACCCGACGGGCCAGGTCGAGCTTCGATTCGACGACGTCGACGGCCACAATCGGCCAGGCCCCGGCCAGACGGGCTCCCATGACGACACTGAGGCCCACGCCGCCTAAGCCGAATACGGCGACCGATGACCCCGGCTCGACCCGGGCTGTGTTCACGACGGCCCCCAGGCCCGTCAGGAGCGCACATCCGAACAGGGCGGCCTTCTCGGGGGGGACCGGGGGATCGACCCGAACGAGGGACTCCTGCGCCGCCACCGTATAACGGGCAAAGGCGGAAACGCCCAGGTGGTGATGCAGGGGACGCCCCCGAGCGTCCCGAAATCGGACGGAGCCGTCCAGCAGGGTGCCGGCCGTGTTGGCCCGGTTGCCCGGTTCACACAGGGCTGGTCGACCCGTCGCGCAGGGGATACACCGCCCGCAGGCTGGGACAAAGGCGAATACAACGGAGTCGCCGGGCTTTAGGTCCTGCACGCCGGGACCGACTTCCCGGACGACGCCGGCCGCCTCATGCCCCAGGACCATCGGCATGGGCCGGGGCCGAGAACCGTCCACGACGGACAAGTCTGAATGGCAGAGGCCGGCGGCAGTGATCTCGACGAGGACCTGCCCGGCACCGGGCCCCTCCAGCTCGACCTCCTCGACGACGAGGGGTTGGGACACTCGGTAAGGCGGCGGTTTGCCCATTTCGTATAAAACGGCAGCGACCGTCTTCATCGGTGGCCTCCTTCATCTCGGCCGGACGGTGGTAGCCCCGGACCCGTCACGGACCCAGCCGGATGGCGACCATCTGGATGTTCGTCATCTCCTCGATGGCATAGCGGACGCCCTCCCGGCCGATGCCGCTCCGGCGATTGCCGCCGTACGGCATGTGGTCGGCCCGGAACGTCGGGGCGTCATTGATGACGACGCCCCCAAAGTTCAGCCGACGGATCGCCTGAAAGACCCGCTGGATGTCCCGCGTGAACACGGCGGCCTGGAGGCCGTACTCCGTCGCATCGGCCTGGCGAAGGGCCTCCTCGAAATCGTCGTACTCGATGACGTTAGCCACAGGGGCAAAGGCCTCCTTGGCGACGACCTTCATCTCGGGCTTCACGTTCACGAGGACCGTCGGCCAGTAGACAGGACCCTCCCGCCGGCCGCCCGTGACGACGTGAGCGCCCCCCTGAGTCGCCTCCGTGACCCAGGCCTCGATCCGCTGAGCCTCCCGCTCGTCGATCATCGGTCCGACATCGACCCGCTCGTCCAGGGGGTCGCCGACGACCATCGACTCCGTCTCCTGAACAAACCGCTCCAAGAAGGGATCGTAGACCGGCCGCTCGGCATAGACCCGCTGGACCGACAGACAGACCTGGCCCGAGTTGTAATAGGCCCCGATGGCGCACCGCCGGGCCGCCCACGCCAGGTCGGCGTCCGGTGCGATGATGACCGGCGAAGTGTTGCCCAACTCGAGGGTCACCTTCTTGATGCCGGCGACCTGCGTGATGCGCTCTCCCACGTCGGCGCTCCCTGTAAAGGTCACCTTCGCCACGCGGGGGTCCCGCACGAGCCACTCTCCGACCGTGTGCCCCGGTCCGACGACGAGGTTGATGGCCCCTGGCGGCAGGCCCGCCTCCTCCAGGACCCGGCACAGCAGGACCGAGGTCAGGGGCGTCGAGCTCGCCGGCTTCAAGACCAAAGCGTTGCCTGCCGCAATCGCCGGGGCGACCTTGTGGGCGACGAGGTTCAGGGGAAAGTTAAAAGGCGTGATGGCCGCCACGACGCCGACCGGCCGTCGGACGTAAAACCCAAAGTAGCCCTCGCCGGCCGGGACGGCGTCCAAGGGGACCGTCTCGCCGTGGACCCGTCGGGCCTCCTCGGCGGCGATCGTGAACGTCATGACGGCCCGGTCGACCTCGACCCGGGCCCACTTGAGGGCTTTGCCCGCCTCGGCCGCAATCGTTCGGGCGAATTCGTCCCGTCGTTCCCGGATCAGGGCCGCCGTGCGACTCAGGATCTCGGACCGCCGGTAAGCCGGGAGCTCAGCCATGACGGGGGCGGCCTTCTGAGCGGCGACGATGGCGGCGTCGAGGTCGTCTTCTCGGGCCGTCGGGACCGTACCGATGACGTCCCCGCTGTACTTGTTCCGGACCTCTAAGGGAGGCCCTCCCGAGACCCACTGTCCGCCGATGTACAACTTTGCTTCTCCGAATTCAAACCGAAGGACCATGGCGAAAACCTCCATCCAAGAAGGTCCGACGCTCGAGTCTCCGGTACGCCCGGGCCGACCCCACCCATGCATCCGACGGGGGTCGGGGCCTCCCCCGACCCCCAGATTTGATGGTCCGTCACCGAATGGCGATCGCCGTCGCCCACGTCTGACCGGAACCCTTCACCCGCAGGATGGACAGCACGATCATGAATTCGTAAACCTTGTCCCGAACCAGCTCTTCCGTGACGGCGTTCTCAAAGAGCATGATGCCGTTCTTCGTGATCAGCTCCTGGTGAGGCGCGAAGGCCGTGCCGTCGGGGCCCGGGACGGCGTCGATGCCCCAGGTGTCCGCCCCAAGGACGGCGATCCGCCGTTGCGCAAACCACCGAGCGGCGTCTACATAGATGCCCGGCTCACTGCTGATCCACCGCTTGGGGTCCTTGTCCAAAATCTTCATCCACCCCGTGTGGAGGAGGACGACATCGCCCGGACCGATGCGGATGTTCCCCTGCCGCCGGATGGCCGCCTCGATGTCGGCGACGGTGATGACATAGTTGTCGGGTTGTAGGACGTCGACGCCCTTCAGGCCGGCGATGTCCAGCAGGACGCCCCGGGTCACGATGGGCCGGAGCTTGTCACAGCTGTTCATCTTCAGACCCCCAGGAGTGAAGATGTCCCGCCAGTGTCGGCCGTTGTACCACCGGTCGTTCAAGCCGATATGGCCCAAACAGTCCAACTGACTGAAGGAACCCAGCCAGGCGAAGACGACCTCCTCGGACCACTGGAGTTTGTTGGCGCCCAGGTTAGCGACGACCGAGTGGTAGGGCATGTGCATGCTGAAGGTCCGTGGGGCAAAGGCCGGGACACCTTCCCGCAAGACCATCGAGAGGTGATAGGTCTTGCCCTCCCGGACGAGGGCGGCGGCTTCCTTAACCTTAGCGGGCGTGATCTCGTTCAGGGCACCCTGTTCGTCGTCGGGACCGTAACGGCTGGGCCACCACTTTTCTTCTTGACCGAGGCCGAGGCCGACGAGGGTCCCGAGGGCGAAGAAGCCGGCCAGGGCCAAGAGGCCCTTTCGAAAACGAAGACGCAAGCCCTTCATGACTCACCTCCCTTAACAATAAAATAGTTGTTATCATTAACTGTGCCCGGCCTCGGTTCCAGCCCCCGGCGTCCGCAAGCCGAGGGCCGAGGACCGAAGACCGAAACTAAGGACAGGGCGTCCGACCCCGCCGGGCGACCCGAACCGACGGGGCTCCGGGCCGGCCCTCCGACCAGGGGCATCCCGCTCAGAACGAGTAGCCCAGATGGACCCGGAAGTCCAGATGGGACTGGACCGGACCGTTCTTTCCCGAAAGGGTGAAGCCATGAGGGAACCATTCATCCTGCAGACCGACGAGGACCCAGGTGACGAAGAACTTCCCGTAAGACAGCGTCACCGAGGGGAGCAGACACCACTGGTGACCGTCCGTATTCGCCACCTCCCGACCGTTGAGCTTGAGAGGGCCAAACCCGCGACGACGCACGGACAGGTCAAGCGTCAAACTCGTCTTCTCCCCGATGGGATAGCTGTATGTGACGCCGACCGTCGGGATCGTCAGGTCGCCAGGGTCGACCTCGTCTTCCCCGTCCTGATGGACCAGGGTCATGATGTAGTAGGCCCCCCCGTAGACGGTCAGCGAGCCCTTCGGGAGGCTAAAGGGGTACTTCACGACGCCGTTCAGGATGATCTCGTCGCTCTGGTTCGTCGCCGAAATCCGGCCCGGCTCGACGGGTCGGGGGGAGAGGTCGAAGACATAGGCACCCGTGAGGCTGAAATACTTCGTGCTCAGCGTCCCGTAGGTCCAGAACCAGAAGGGCACGAGGCCGCTCGAGACGGTCGTCCCCTCGCTGGTTACCTTCACATTGCCGAATAGGGTCAGGGCCCCGACGGTAAACGCCGGACCGAGTTCATCGGCCACGCCCTTAATGGGCGTCGTGTACTGCGCCAGGGCAAACCAGTAGGGGACTTCAATCTTAAAGCTGGGGTCCGGTCGGAATTTGGTACCGCCGGAGTCATACAGTTCGTCGATGGTCACCGTGCTGGCGGCGACCAGGACTGTCCACTGGGCCTGGCTGGAGACGGCCGTCCCGATCAGGAAGACGGCCGCTACGACCCCTATGCGGAGGCCGTACCACGGAAACCGTCGATGGACTTTCATGTTCCCCCTCCACAGATAAGATTCCATCCCTCGCGAGTCGGACGACGCATCCCATCCCCGCAACTCGTTCCCCAGACCCGACTCTCTCCTCCCGTCCAAGATTCCGTCTTGGGGCTTACTCGGGCCGGGACGTCGGGGCGCCGGCCCCGTCGGCGACGATCTCGCCCCGCTCGATGGTCACGACCCTGTCGACGAGGGGAGCGATGCTACGAGGATCCGATTCGGCCACCAGGAGGGTCACGCCCGTCTCCCGGACCCGAGTCAGGACGGCGACCAGGCGGGCGACCATCTCCGGGGCCAGGCCCTCAAAGGGTTCATCGAGCAAGAGCCAGCGCCGGCCGGCCATCAGAGCCCGAGCCAGGGCGACCATCTTCTGCTGACCCCCGCTGAGCCACGCGGCCCGTCGGTCGGCCATCGACCGGAGTTCGGGCATGAGGTCATAGATCCAACGGAGCCGTTCGGAGGCGTCGGGGATACCCATCGCCCAAGCGGGAAGCAGGATATTTTCCTCCACGGTCAGGGACCCGACGAGTCGCCGGTCCTCGGGCATATATCCGATGCCGAGGCGAGCCCGTTCGTAAGACCGGAGCCAGCCGACGTCCCGGCCGTCCAAGCAGACCTGACCGGACCGGACCGGGAGCAGGCCCATGATACTCTTGAGCGTCGTCGTCTTACCAGCGCCGTTGCGGCCGACGAGGCCCACGGCCGCTCCCGTCGGTACCGTCAGCGTGACGCCCCGTAAAATCCCATAAGCCCCAATAAAGACCCAGACGTCCCGCATTTCCAGCACGACGCTTTCCCCCTCCGTAACGCTGGTAGACGGGCCGGCCTCTGAAAAGGGTCGGGCAGGCCCGTCTCCAGCGATTTCCCCGTCTACCCGCCTTCCTTCGTGTCTTCTCCCGAAGCGAAATCACCCACGGCCCTACGGCCCCCGTTGCCTTACTGCCCGTCACGGCATTCCCGTTCCTGACGGCACGATGGAGACCTCGGGCAATACGGCCCGGGGATCGCCGTCGGCGACGACCCGCCCCCCTTGGAACACGAGGACCCGTTGGGCATACCGAAGGACGACGTCCATGTCGTGTTCGACGAAGAGGACCGTCACGCCGGCGGGGGCCAGGGCTTCCATGAGCGTGTCCATAAGGGGGAACTTCTCCCGGACGCTGACCCCGCTGGTCGGCTCGTCCATCAAGAGGAGCCGAGGCCGCAAGGCCAGGGCCAGGGCCACGTCCAGGAGCTTCCGCTTCCCCTCCGGCAGGGTATAGGTGGGCCGCTCGGCGTCGTCGGCCAAGCCGAACCGGGCCAGGAGGCCCATCGCCGGTGCGACCCACGCCGTCCGCCGCAGGGGCCGCCAGGGGTCCATGATGCGGCCCTCCCGCGCAGCCCACGCGAGGAGGGCGTTTTCCAGGACCGTCAGGCTCGGGTAAAGTTGGGGGACCTGAAAGGTCCGGGCGATGCCCAGGCGGGTGACGGCCCGAGGCGCCAAACCCGTAATGTCCCGGCCCATAAACCAGATCGTTCCCCTTTCAGGAGCGACATAGCCCGTCACGAGGTTCAGGAAGGTCGTCTTCCCCGCCCCGTTCGGACCTACAATGCCGACCCGCTCGCCCTCCCCAATTCGGACCGACAAGTCATCGGCGGCGACGACCCGACCGAAATACCGGGTGAGGCCCCGCGTTTCCAGGATGACCTTCATGATACGGCCTTCCGAAATCGAAGATGACGTAAGGTCCAAAGGCCCCGGGGCATGAAGAGGACCAGTAGAAGCATCATGCCCCCTAAGGCCATCTGCCATGTATAGGGTGCGTACTTCAGGGCATACGTCCGGAAAAACTCGAACAGGACGGCTCCAAGGAAGGGAGCCAGGACGCTTTCGGTCCCGCCCAACAGCGTGATGAACACGAACTCACCCGCCGTCGTCCAGTAGGCCAACTGGGGGTCGACATGACCGACGTTCAGCGCCATCAGGACACCCCCCAGGCCAGCCAGCCCGGCCGCCAGGACATAGGTCCAGTAGACGACCTGCCCGACCGAGCTCCCCAGGTACTCCAGACGGATCTCGTTATCCCGAACGGCCCGAACGGCATAGCCCAGGGGAGCCTCCAGGAAGAGGTGGGTCAGGCCGAGGGCGAGGCCCGTACATCCCAGGGTCACCAGGTAAAGGACCGTCCGGAGTCGGTCGATGGGCCATGCCACGCCCAGGACAGTCGGGGGGGGGATTCGCATCCCGTCAGTACCACCCGTGATCCAGTAGGCCTTTAACAGCCAGCCGTAGAGGATCATCGTGAAGGCCAGGCTCAGCATGGCAAAAAAGATTTCCCGATAGCGGGCGATCCAAAGGCCCGCCAAGGCGGCCAGGGCCATGCTGGCGACGACGGCTCCGACGAGGAGGACAACGGCCTCCCGAACCCCAAACAGCCGAATCAGGAAGGCGGCCCCATAGGCACCCGTCGCAAAAAACAGACTCTGTCCGAAGGAAACCAGACCCGCCCGCATGAGGAGGGCCACGCTGAGGGCCGCCAGACCCCGGGCCAGGGCCAGGGAAAGGAGAAAGACCGTCCATTGGGGGAGGACAAATCCCATTACGCCAAGCCCGACGAAACTCAGCCCCCCGACCAGGATCCCCCGAGAGTTCATAGCCGACGGATCTCCAACCGACCCCAGAGACCTCGGGGCCGCAAGATTAAGACGAGGGCCATGACGAGGTAGATCACAAACAGCTCCAAGACCGGGATCAGGTGTACGGTCGCCGCCCGGAGGAGGCCGATCAGGAGGGCCCCGATGGCCGCTCCCTCAAGGCTTCCAAGTCCCCCGATGACGACCACGGCGAAGGCCAGGACGATCACCTCAGCGCCTATTCCCGGCATGACGGCAATCATCGGGGCCGTCATAGCGCCTCCGAGGGCGGCCAAGACGGTCCCCAACGTAAAGGCCAGGACCGACATGCGGGGTACGTCGACGCCCAGGGCCGTGCTCATCTCGGGGTCTTCAATCATGGCCACGACCACGCGGCCCGTACGGCTTCGGCGGATAAAGACACCCACGAGGACACCGACGACGACGGCCGTCCCGATCAGGAGCAGGCTATACGCCGGGTAGGTGATGGCTCCGATGGAGACCTCCCCCAGGAGCGTGTAGGGGGCATAGGCATAAATAGGATCGACGCCCCAGATCAGCTTCACCAGGTCTTCGAAGATAAGGAACAGGGCGTAGGTCGCCAGGAGCTGATAGACGGGCTCCCGGGCATACATCCACCGGAGGACGCCCCGCTCGACGAGGGGCCCCACCGTCCCGCCTACGGCGAGGGCCGCCAGGGGAAGCATCAGGTAGATCCCATAAAGCCAGAGGTCCTGACGTCCGTAAAGCCCGATGAGGGACGCCGCTCCATAGGCTCCCAGGGCATAAAAGCTTCCATGGGCGATGTTGAGGACCCTCAGGACCCCATAGATCAGGCTCAGCCCCAGGGCAATCAGGAAAAGCCATGCCGCGTAGATCAGACCGTCGGTCCCGATGACGACTACTGTGTCAAGCACCTTAACACCCCATCACGGACACCGCGCGCCCGGGAATCCCTGCCGGATCCAGTCCTCGCTTTTGACCCCTTCCGGCGGGTTCACGCACTCGGCGGGAAAGGTCATGACATTCGTCAACCGCACTTCCTTCTGCTGGGGATCGTACGGGCCCGTGACCCCGTAAGCAACCGGCTCAACGGCCTGATGCCCTTTGCCGATGGCCATCCGAATGGGGCCGCTGGGTGTCTCGAACTCCAGGTACTCGAAGGCGGCAATGACCTGGTCGATCGTAGGCCACTGGCCCTCACGGGACGCCATGGCCTTTTCAAAGGCGGCCTTCACGCCCAGTAAAGCCTGAGCCATATGGTAGGAGGCATAGACCGGCCGGATTCCGTAACGGTCCCGGTATGCCCGGACAAACCACTGATTCAATGGCGTGTTGGGTGCAAAAGGCCCGTGGGGCCCGCGCGCCCCGACGATGATCCCCGGCGGGACGTCCCGGCCAAGCCGCGGGAGCATCGGCTCGCCCGGCGTGAAGGCGATCAGACTCCGACGGTGCAGACGCCGGGGCATCATCTGAATCGTGAAGCCCTCGAGATCCCCGCCCCAGAAACTCGAGTGGATGAACTCGGGCCGGGCCGCCAGGAGGGCGGAAATCTCGGTCGAAAACTCACCGGCAAACAACTTCGGAAATTGCTCGGAGACGACCTTCACGTCGGGCTTCAGCTTAAGCAAGGCCTCCCGGAAGGTATTCCAGGAGTCCTGACCCCAGGCGTAGTTCTGATTTAGGCCAGCGACCGTCCGGACCTGGGGCCGGACCTTCAGGAGGTAACGGGCGAGGCCAATGCTATCGATGACCTGGTGGGCGCTTGTCCGGAAGACGTAGCGGTACGCGCGCTCCTCAAAGATACGATTCGTCCCGCAGTCGAACAGGACTGTCAGGACCTTCAACTCTTCGGCGACTGGGGCGACGGCCAGACAGTCGGCGCTTGAGATGTAGCCGATCACAAAGTCGACCTTCTCTTCCAGGACCAGCCGTCGGAGTTCGGCGACCTGTCGTTCGGCACCGCCGGCTTCGTCGACGTAGACGGCCCGCAGGGGCACACCCCCGATGCCTGGGCGGTCGTAGGGTTTGGGGACACTCCCGGCGTTCAGTTGCTCGATAAGAAGTTCGGCCGCGTTCCGGGACGGTACGCCAAAGGGAGCGGCGGCGGCACCCGACAAGAAGGTGACGATGCCGACCTTCAGCTGAGCCGGGGCACCCGTTGGGGCGGGCGCCTGCGAAAACCCCGATGGGCCCAAACCCAGCGAAGAAAACAAAATAACTAATAGAATGATAAACCAACCCCCCTGCCTGATCCGCATCACGGACCCCTCCTTTTTACGTAACCCGTACACATTTTAACAGGCCGTGAGACCCCCGTCAACTACCAAGACGTGACCCGTCACGTACCGGGCCGCCGGCGAAGCCAAGAACACGGCGACCCCCTTCAGGTCCTCGGGGACCCCCACGCGGCCCATAGGTATGGAAGAACGAAGGCGACTGCCCACCCGTTCCAATACGCCCCGCGTCAGACGGGTCTCGAAGAACCCCGGCGCGACGACGTTGACCCGCACGCCGTAGGGAGCCCACTTCACGGCTAAATCCCGACTAAGGGCCACGATGCCCCCCTTGGAGGCCGTATAGCCCACGGCGGCCAGGACGTCTTCCGGCGACCCGACCAGGGCGGTCACCGACGCCACGTTGACAATGCTCCCCGACCCCTGCCGGATCATGAGGCGGCCCACAGCCTGACACGTCAAGAACGTACCCGTCAAGTTCGTCCGAAGGACCCACTCCCACCGCTCCAGGGGCATCTCCAGGGAGGGAGCCCCCCAGGCGACGCCGTGGGCGTTGACCAGTATGTCGATGCGGCCGGCTCGCTCCCATACCGTCCCGACGACGGCTTCCACCTGGGCCGGGTCGCTGACATCGGCCGCCAAGGCCTCGCAGGCCAAGCCCCGGACCGCCCAGGCCCGTTCGGTCTCGTCCAGCCACTCCCGGCGACGGGCCACGATGAACACACGGGCTCCGGCTTCGGCCAGGCCCTCGGCCATTGCCCGCCCGAGGCCTCGGGAGCCGCCCGTCACCAGGGCGACCTGCCCCGTCAGGTCAAAAAGCTCCCGCACGTGCATGGACGCCTCCATCGACAGGCCCTGGATGCCTGCGCCCTACTTGCCCATCCGGCCGTTTGACATGCCGCGGGGGTCATCCTAAGATAACATACCCAGGTCCCCCCAGGTAGAAGGTCTATCTTCTCCCTTGCAGAGGGCCTGAGCTGGCCGTCTACGGCCGGTAGGAAGTCACCTCACGCGAGGGGAGGTTCATCCATGCAGGTCATGAGCATACCCCCCCAATCCGAATGGCTCGTATGCGCGGACACGCTGAAGGTGACGACGGACCGAAAGATCGGCCTCTACGACCTGACGGACCGGGTCACGGCATTCATCGAGAAGGCGAGCCTCCAGGAAGGCCTCGTCATCGTCAGCGTCCTTCACACGACGACGGCTCTCTTCATCAACGAATTTCAGGACGCACTCCTGCGGGACATCCAGCAGGTCTTGGAGGACTTAGTCCGGGAGGACCATTTCTACTATCACAACTGTGAGGATTACTCGGACTGTGAGCGCAGGAACGCCACGGCGCATCTACGCTCGCTCCTCTTGGGTCACCAGGTCATCGTCCCCGTCCATCAGGGCCGGCCGGCCCTCGGAACATGGCAGAGCATCATTTTGGCCGAACTCGACGGACCCCGGACCCGCTCGATCCACCTGCAGGCGATGGGCGTTTCCCAGAACGGCCGGCTGTAGGCCACGCCCAGGCGACACACCGGACGTGGCCCAGCAGGTCTCGCCATTGTCCCACGCACCGCCCCCCCAGCCGACTCAACCACCGTAAGACGCGCGGAGCCTGGCCGGCCCCGACCTCGACGACGAAGACGCCGCCCGGCCGCAAGCGACGTTTCGCCTGCCGACCCAGGGTCGTATACACATAAGCCGGACCCCGGGGATGGAAGAGAGCCGCCGGGGGTTCGTGATCTCGGACTTCGGGTGGAGCCCGGCGCCACTCCCGGCGGGTCATATAGGGCGGATTGGCGATGACGAGGTCCCACAGGGGACGGGGCGGTGTAGCGTCCAGCCAGTGTCCACACCACAGGTAGAGCCGGTCACGGACGCCATACCGCTCGGCATTCCGACGGGCGGCCTGGACGGCCGTCCGGGAAATGTCGACGGCCCAGACCCGGCATCTGGGGTAGGTTCGGGCCAGGGCTATCGCCAGGGCGCCCACGCCGGTCCCGACGTCGACGATGGACCCGGCCCACGTGGGGTCCGGCCACAGGTCCCAGACGGCTTCGACCAGCGTCTCGGTCTCCGGCCGAGGAATGAAGACGCCGGGCGGGACCACGAGGTCCGTCATGTCCCAAAAGCCCCAAGTCCCCAGGGCGTACGGAAGGGGATAGCCGCTCAGCCAGCGTTCCACGGTAGTCCGGAATTGGGTCTCGACCGCTTCCGGGATTTCTCGCCTCAGGTCAGCCATCAAGGATTCCGATGATATGTGGAGGCCGTCGGCCAGCAGGCGGACCAGGAGAAAGAAGGCCTGTTCCGGGGGAAGTTCCGGAAAGCGGGTCCGGACCCGGTGGAGGGCTTCTCGGATCAGCGTGCGGGCTTGCATCGAGGCTCCGAGTCGCTCACAGCGGGGAGACCCGACGGGCCTTTCGACAGACCGCCTCCGCTTGAGCCCAGGCCTGGACATAGTCCGGGTCGTCCGGGGCCATGCAGGCCAGGACTTGAATGCGGGCGTCACAGGCCTGCACCCAAGCCTGTCGCTCTTCGGCCGTTTCGGCCTGTTGCCGAAGGGCCTGGACCTGAGACGGCGTCTTCGGGCAGGTCAGTGGAACGGCCGGGACCGCCAGGTTCTCCGGGGCCTGGGTCACGCCCGGAAGGGGGGGCTCCGACGGGGAGGCCGGCGGGTGGAAAACGCGGGCGCCTCCGTATAAGAGGGCCCCACCGATGAGCATACCCGTCAAGCCGGCCGCCACCCAGGCTCGCCGGCGCCTTCGGTTCGTCCGGGTTGGCCGATCGGGTACCTTCTTCTCGGCCGCCGGGACTTCGGGAACGGCACCCGCTTCCGACCAGGTCATGACGGCTTGCAGGCGGGCGTCCAGGTCCGCCAGGAAATCCACGGCGGCTCCCACGACGGGAGCCCGATTCCACTCCAGCCGTTTCCATGCCGTCCAGGCCTCCAGTAGGCGTCCCTGGACCAAAGCCGATTCCATCTCCAGCCGCCATCGGGGAAAGGCCGCCGAGGGCTTTTCCCGTAGGTTCGACGGTCCGCCGAGTCTGGAAGACGTCCAGGGCTCGAGGCCTCGGGAGGCTTCGGAATCGTCCCGGAAGCGCAGAGCCACCCGAGCCCGACGTTCTTCGACCCAACTGCCTTGGGCCAGGCCCTGGGCGACCCAGGGGTCAAAGCGCTGAAGGACCTCGTGGAACCACAGGGCGGCTTCTTCGTCTCGGTCCCGTAGGGCCCGAAACCGCCACTCCCGGATTTGCTCCTCCACCCGGCGCCGGTAGGCGGCATAGTAGCCCTGGGGGTCCCGAAAGAACTCCTGCAGATGGGGTCCATCGGCTTCCAGTCCGGCCTGTCGGTAGAGTCGGTTCAAGGCTCGAGCCAGGGCTCCCAGGTCGGGTGGGCTCGGTTCCAGCAGACTCCGGACCCAGGCATCCAGCTCGTCGGGGAGCCAAGGGACCACGGCCCGCAGGGGCACCCGCAGGGTCCATACGGGCTGGCCGGCTTCGTCGGAGACCCACGGCCATCGGCCCGTCAGCAGGAAGTAAGCCGTCACGCCGAGGCTGTACGTATCCCACAGACGACCCCCCGGGGCGTCTCCTTCCGCATCTCCGGGGAATCGAGAGAGGGGGTCCGTCTCCCAGGGACACGCGAAGCCATAGGCCGCTCCATAGGCCGGTGTCACGACCGGCGGGACGATGCGGACCTGACCCGCCTCATCCAAAAAGATCGTCGAAAGACCCAGTCGACCGTGGCTGGCCTCCCGGCGGCCCCGTTCGTCCCAGCGGTGATAGAACTCCTGAAGACCCCGAAGGACCTGCTCCAGGACCCTGCAGGCAAGGGGCCACGGCCACAGGGGCACGTGGAAGAAGAACTGGTCGAGGCTCTGGAGACGACCGGCCTCAAAGACCACGAGGAGGTCCTTACCCTCCCGGAATCGGCCGACCGGCCGAAGGAAGGGAAAAGGGTGCAAGCCCTGCCAGTGGTCCAGCAGTTCCTCGATGGAGCGACGGAAGGCCTCGTGGAAGTAGTCAAACCGCAGGACCCGCCAGATGCGAACGGGAACGCCCTCCTCGACGTCGATCGCTTCCCAGAGTTCCCCGACGGTCGTCCGTCGGGTCACCCGAACGTCACGGTAGCGAGTCCCCAGGTTCATGTCGCCGGACCTCAAAAAGGGCCTGCAGGCCCCGGACCTGGCCCTCGTCGACGAGTCCTGTCGGGAGGTCTTGCCATGCCCATCCGAAGACGGCCGTAAAGCCCGCCCGGAGGGCCGCCTCCAAGTCCTCTATGGACGGCACTCCGCCGCACGCTTCCCGAAGCGTCGTGAAGGCTCGTCGGAAGAGGCCCGGTCGGAACACCGCCGCCAGCCGAAGGTCGAAGTCCAGGAGAATCGACCCATGCTGGAGGACCGCCGAACGGCCCCACCGCTGGGCACTCCCGACCAGTTTACGACCGTCGACCGTGATTTCATAGCGAGCCGTCTCGGCAAAGCAGAATCCGCTGAATCGGCCGGCCGACCGGGCGGGTCGGGCGACGTCTGCCTGCGGGAGGCCCAGCCGGCGGAGCGCTTCCCGAAGGGCCTGGCTGATGCGCTCATAGGCGGCCCGGGGGGTCGTGACCCCCAGTTGGGCCGGCGTGGCGATGACGCTGTACGTAAGCTCATCGTGGTGCAGGACGGCGGCCCCGCCGGTCGGACGCCGGACTACGTCCACGCCGAGGTCGGCGCAGACGTCCAGGTCTACGACGGCCTCTACCCCTTGATGATAGCCCAGGGATACTGTGGGTCGAGCCCAGCGGTAAAACCGCACGACGGGCGGCCGGTCCGGACCCTGAGTCTTCCACAACCAGAAGTCCAGCGCCATGTTCCAGGCCCCCGCCCGAGGACCGTCGGCATGGATGTATGCCGCTTCCATGAGGCCCCCCGTCCGGCCAATGGGCGGTCCAGTCGCGTCTCAGGATGGGTAGACCTGGCACCGGAGACCCCGATGGCCCTTCATGAAGACGGCCCGGCCCGTGAGCCGGACGTCTTCTGGCAAGCGACCCGTCCGGCAGGCCTCCCAGATGGCCTGGGCCAGGTTGCACGTCACGACCCGGCGAAGCCCGATGTAAGAAGTCGTCAGGCGGGGATTGATTTCCATCAGCCACGCCTCCCCGTCGGCCAGAACCAGGTCCACGCCGACGTAGCCCCGCAGACCTGGAACTCGGCGGACGGCGGCCTCTGCGACCTCCAACGCTCGAGCCGCCAGGGGATGGTCGAGGGGCACAACGCCGCCCCGATAGGTAAAGGGGCACCCCGGGACGACCCGCTGGCCGTTCAGGCTCAAAGGACGGATCCGGCCGTCGTCGGTCACCAGGAGGGAGACGCTGGCCGGATCGCCCGGGACGAACCGTTGGAGTAAAATTTCTTCCTGCCGGGTCGCCCGGGTCAAGAGTTCCTGGGCGGCGACCAGTCCCTCGAGGGACCTTACCCAGCAGACGCCCTCACAGCCCACGCCGTCGACGGGTTTGACGACGAGGGGGAAGCCGAAACGGGCGGCCTCCGGCAATAGGTCGGCCCGGTGCACGCGTCGGGTCTCGGGCGTCGGGAGGCCGGCGGCTCGGAAGTGCTCGTAACAGGCCCCTTTGTCGGTGGCGACGGCTACCGCCATCGGCCGCGAGCCTAAGAGCAAGACGCTAGCCGCTTCGACGAGGGCACTCAGGTGGGTCAAGACCCCGTCGGCCTCCGGGGCGATGACAAGGGCGGCCTCGCAGGACGTCAGAAGATCCGCCAGGACTGTCTCGTACGAGCCGGGCCCTACGTCCACGACGACGTCGGCTCCCCGGGGCCGGCGGGCCAGCCGGCGGTCGTGGGTCGTTACGGTCTGGACGGCCCCCCAAGCCTGAAAGTCGGCCAGGACCGCCTCGAGCATCGCCCGACCCTCAGCGGCCAGGCCGGCCGGAAGCTCACCGGACGGCCAACCACCGCCGGTGACAAACTCGAACACGAGAACCCGAGGTCTTCGGCTCATGCGGGTCATTCCCGTCATGGACGTTCGACAGGGCATCGTCGTCCACGCCGTTCGAGGTGAGCGAGACCGCTATCGGCCCGTCGTCAGCGTCCTGACCGAACGCCCCGACCCCCTCGCCGTCGCCCGGGCGTTTCGGGAACGCCTGGGGCTCCGGGAGCTTTACGTCGCCGACCTGGACGCCCTCCGGGGAGAACCCGTCCAGTGGGCCCTCTGGGAGCGTTTGGTCCAGGACGGAGCGACGGAGCTCCGACTCGACGCCGGCATCACGGACGTCGAGTCGGCTCGCCGCCTGCTCGATATCGGCATTCAGCGGGTCGTCGTCGGATCGGAGACTCTGACCGGACCCGAAGCCCTGGTGGCCCTGACGGCCCTACCGCCAGCCCGACGGGTTTTCAGTCTGGACCTACAGGCCGGCCGTGTCCTATCCCGGAACCCCCGATGGGCCGGTGGGCCTCCTTGGCCGGTCCTGGACGAACTCCGGCACTGGGGATGGACCGAGATCATCGTCCTGGACTTAACCCGCGTCGGGACTCAGGCGGGCCCCGACGTCAGCCTCCTAAACGAGGTCCGTCGCCGCTATCCCGATCTCACCCTCCTGGCGGGGGGCGGCATTCGCCACGTCGAAGACCTCCGCAGGCTCCGGTCCATCGGCGTGGACGGCGCCCTCGTCGCGACCGCCCTGCATCGGGGTACGATCACGGCGGCTCACCTCTTTCAGATCTGATTCCAGAACGACCCCTTCAGGACGGCCGGATCGACCCGACCGGCCCGGAAGGTACGGCCGCTGACGACGTTCGTGACGACCACCTCCGCCGGGCTGAAGAGGAGGGGGTCGATGCGATAGAAATCAAAGTCGCAGTTCCTTAAGACTTCGTAGAACGGCCGTCCATAGGCAGGCGAGGCCGACGACGGAAGGCGGGGCACGAGGGCCGCCAGCTCCGAGTCGTCGGCTCGGACGAGGAGATATACACGGCCACCGTACAGGACGGCGTCGTTGGTCCGCCCGATGGCGCGAGCGTCATCCCCTGCCGGTGGGGGAAGCGGGCAGACGCCCGTTCCGTGCAGTACGCGTCGGACGTCAAAGCCCAAGACGTAAAGTTTATGGAGAGCCGTCTCGACGGAACGGGCGGCGACTTGGACGCTCCCGGCCACACTGGCCGTCGGGGCGACCAGCAGGGCCAGACGGGACGGGTCGACGTGAGCCCGTTCGGCGATGAAGCCGGCGACGTCGGCCGTCGGAAGATGCCGGGTTTCCAAGCAGAGGACGGCTACATCGGAGGCCTCCCGATAGCCGAGGCGGTCATAGAGCTCCGCCTCGGCCCGGACGAGGGCCCGGGCGGGACCGCTCCCCATCGCAAAGTATGTCCCATGGCGGACGGCCCACCCGGCATACTGGGCGGCTAGACAGGCCTCGGCGGGGAAGTCTGTGGAAACCGTCACGGCCGGCCAGGCCATGTCCTCCCAGGTCTGCCACGTGAGGGTCACCATCCCGAGGCCGCCCATGCAAACCTCGGCCATGCGGCGACCGGCCTCCAAGCCGCCCGGGGCGTGCACGCCACAGTCGAGGACCTGCGTGCCGCCGGGCAGGACGTGGACGGCGATGCCCAGGGCTTCGGCCTCGGCGACCATCCGCCGGACATATTCGAAAGCCCGCCGGTTCAGCGAAGCATCCACGGAGTGTCCCTCCGTCTCGACGGTCGAGTATCGCTTGTATCCAAACCCCGCACATGCCAGAGGCAGGGTTCCGGAACCGAGCTCCGCCCGTCAGGGCGGGGTTACGGCCGTGGGGAGTGCTCGAGTCATATCGGCGAGTCCACGGGGTCCCGCACCCGACTCATCGTCGTATTGCCTTCCTGCCCGACTCCCGCATGGCCGTACTGCGTAAGCCCCACCATCACCCGTCGGGGTCATCCCCGCACGAGGAGGTCCCGGAGATGAATCTGGTATTGACCCAGACGCCCGCCATAGTTGCCGGCCGTGATCCGGCGGACCCCATTCTGGGCGGCCGCCTGTAGGCCCCGGCGCATGGCTTCCTCGACGGCGGCCAGACTGAGACCGTCGATGACGATCTCGTATACGCCGTTAAGGTCTCTCGGGACCTGCGTGGTAGGGACCAAACCCCGCAGGGTCGGACAGAAGGCATCGTTGGTCGAGGCCTTCAAGAACTTGTAGCGTCGGGCACCGACCTTACTGCCGCTTCGGCAGATACCTCCCGGGAAGGGCAGGGTCACGCCGGGGACCGTTCGAATGGCCTGAACGGCCGCCTCGGCGGCCCGGAGGGTCGAAACGGCGTCCGGTCCCAAGAGGATGAGATTCCCGCCGCCGACGGCCCGGGTGATGCCGAAGCGTTCTTCGACGAGAAACTCTCCGTCCATGACGGGGATCCGCCAGAAGCGCCGACCATCCAACTGCTTGCTGACCTGGTAGCCGTCGCCGAAGTATCGGAGTTGGCCCCCGACGTTCACCGTCTGGTCGCTTTCCAGGCCGTTGTAGCAGGCCGTCGTAGCGGTCGTCAGGACGCACTGGCCGATACGCTCCATCAGGCGTTGGCTCAGGTCCTCGGCTCGAACGGCAAACATCAGGACGCTGACACCCGGACGACCGTCGGGCGTCTCGTCGGGGGAGAGCTCCCGCTCGATGCCAGCCTCACAGCCACAGCCGATGACCGACGTGGCAAAGCCCGTCATAGACTGAGCGGCCGTCCAGGCCCAGGCCGGCGTCTCGGCCGTGATGACGACGCGGGCGGCCCACATCTCGAAGGCCTCAGCAAAGGTGTCTTCGACCTCGGCTCCATACCACTGCATGGCGGAATCGCTCCCTGGGTCGGGCCCGCAGGCCGGGATCGGGTTTTGGGAAAGCGGGGCGATCAATGGTCCTCGGTCCAGATTCGGCGACCCTGATGGTTTGGGGCGACGACCTCGATGGTCGCCACCTCGGCCAGCGGCCGCCCGTCGGGGCCAGGCCGACGCCGGAGGGCCGCCGCCAGTCGCTCGGCGTGGACCTCGTCGGCCGCAAGTCCGTAGACCGTCGGGCCCCAAGAACTCTGGCCCGCTCCGGCGGCCCCCAGTTCGAGGAGGGCCTCGACACATGCGGCCGAGACGGGGTTCGCGTAGCGACCGCCCTGAACGGGCGCAAAGACATCCCCCACGATCCGCTGGATCTCGGTCACGGCACGTCCGAAGGTCAGAAGGTCCTCCTCCAGGAGAGACGGCAGAAGCTGGAGGAGGACGAGACGGCAGAGCCGTCCGACGGTCCCGGCGTCCATCGAGACCTGTCCGGCAAAGGCCGCCTCCTCCGCGTCGCCGTGAATCCCCCGGGAACCCCGGGGAATGACCAGCACGAAGCGCCACGCCGGCGGTACGGCGTAGCGTCCCAGGAGAGGCGCCAGTCCGGCATCCGTCCCGTCGTCCGTACGCCGGCCACCCTCCAGGACGAGACCCCCATGGAGATACGTCCAGGTCCCGACGCCCGAACGCCGGCCGCGCCCGGCCAGACGACAGAGCTCCACGACCGTGAGGTCCCAACCGATCATCCGGGCCAGGGCCTCGACGACGGCCAGGTGGAGTTGGGTTCCCGACCCCAGACCGACATGGGCCGGGATCACCTGATGGACCTCGATGGCCGCACCCGGTGGGGTCGGATAGCCCGCTGACCGGGCCGCCGCCCAGAATCGCTCGGCGACGGCCCGCACCCGGTCGGCGCAGGGTCCCCGCACTGTAAGAACGGGCGCCGGTCGGACGGCGACCCGCACGACGGGCCACTCGATGGCGATCCCCAGGCCTCCAAAACGTCGCTTCAGACTTCCCTCCAAGTCCAACATCCCCAGATGCAGACGGGCAGGTGCCTGGACCCAGATCGTCGATCCCTTCATGTCGCTTGGCCCGATGATGCCAGCGTCGCGGCCGCCCGGTGGACGTATTCCGTCAGCAGGTCCATGGCCGCATGCTCCCGAGGCCCGCCCGTCTTTTCGACGATGACCCGGAGTCGCTTCCACTCGGTCAGGATGTCGTCCATCGGCAAGAACCGGACCCGGGTCGCCAGGATGGCCGCCTCGATGACGGCCGCTTGGGCCCGATTGTAGCCGATGAATTCCCGACGGAAACCGGCGTAGACGACCCGGCCCGTCACTCGGGCCCGGGGCTCTCGGACGTCGATGTCCACGACCTCCAGCTCCCGCCAAGAGCAAGCGTCATCCAGGACAGCACCCTGGACGACGCGGGCCGGATGCCACGGGAACTCGGGGTCCGAGATGGCGGCCACTGCGAAGAAATCCACCCGATCGGTCAGGTTGACGACAGCCTGCCGGGTGACAGTCAGGTTCCGAAAAGTCTGGGTATCCTGATAGGGTTTGAGGACGACGACCTCATCGCCCCACTCGACGCCCATGGGGGCGAAATTCACGCGTCCGCCTTCGTCTTGGGTCGTCACGATGGTCTCGACGATGAATGGCATAGCCGAGTCCCTCAAGCGAACGGCCGCGGACTCGGCATTACGATACCCCATCGGCCGGGTCTTGGAAAGACAGACCGGGAACCCTGACCTGCTCTATAGATCCCCGATCCACTGTAAGACCTCACCCCGGCCGGGGACAGCTGTATCGCCGGTATAGCGTTGATAAGTTCCGTTGAGGGCTTCCGGGGGAACCGGGAATCCATGGTCCTGAAGATAACGAAAGTATAGACGCAAAAAGACGGGCCGGTAGGCGCAGGCGTAGAGAAAGGTCGGCAGAAGCGTTATCGGCCGAAAGGCGACGATCGTCCCCCGGACCATCCACGCCCCGGCTCGAATCCCGACGGGTCCGAACAAGAAGATCGTCCCGCCCCGCATGTGGAGGCCGGCGAAATCCCCGACCGCGCCCCCGACAGCGATGAGCCCCCGGCGCATCCGCATCCCGACCTCCGGTCCGGCCGAACCCTCGATGAGGATCGTCCCGCCCTGCATCCCGAACGGACTCCCCCGGTAAGCGGCCCCGACCTGGCCGCCGGCGTTCCCGTGGACGTAAATCCGGCCGCCGGTCATCTCGGCACCCACCCAGTCGGCGGCGTTTCCAAAGACCTCGATCGTCCCGCCCTGCATGAAGGCGCCCAAGTGCATCCCCACGTCCCCACGGATGACGATGCGTCCCCGCGTCATTCCCCGGCCGACCCACCGGACGCGACGGAGGTCGCCTTCGAGATGGATCTCCTCGCCATCGCCGTCGACCTCGACGTCAAAGAAATCTCCCAGACGACGGGTCCGCTTTCCCAGGAAGACCGGCAGGGCTTGGATCTCTTCCCGGGGCTTGCCGACCAGCACGTCCGGGCAGATGACCTCCGCCTCCAGGGGAACGTGCGGCTTCTCCCGAAGCCTCAGAGTGATGACACCCGCCATCGCTTCCCGATTCCCCAATGCCCGTCGTCCTACTCGCCTAAGGATCGGACCTCGACCGGATGGACCCGTTCCAGTTCGACGGGGTAGTTCGCAAAGGACACCGTGTAATAGTGCTCAAAGAGCGGCTGGAGGAAGGCCTCGATGGCCTCGTCGTAATTGGGTCGAACGACGAACTCGCGGCCCAAGACCGTCTGACGGACCTCTCCGTCCTCGACGACGACCTCTCCGCCCTTGATGACGTACCGGGGTCGGGCGAACATACGACCCGGGTCCGGGTCCTCGTCGTAGATGACGATGTCAGCGTCGGCGCCGACGCCCAAGTGGCCCTTGTGGGAGAGACCCAGGGCCCGGGCCGGGCCGGCCGACGTGATGATGACGATTTCCGAGAGGCTGTACTCTCGGTCGATATCCGGGAGAGAGATCCGCGAGAGGGCTTTAGGAGGTAGGGCCTTCAGCCGCTCTCGACGGTAGTCGGCGTCCATCAAGAGACGGATAACTTCGGGATACCGCCAGAAAGCGCCCCCGTTGGGATGGTCCGTCGTCAGAAAGATCCGCCAGGGGTCCCGGACGAGCAGGAGGAGTTCGAGGCCCACGGCCCACTGGACAGCGTTGACTAGGTTCCGTTGCCGGTAGGCATAGGGTACGATGCCGCACCCCGTCTCGTTCTCGATGTCCATGTTGCCCCACTTGTGACCCGTCAGGCGATACAGGAGGTACTGCCAGGGCCCGTCGGCCGTGACCGTGACGGTATCCCCGAAGAGGACGGCGCCGGCGTCGGCCGTCAGGTTGGGATGGTCGTTCAGGTACTCGGCGATGCGAGGAGCTTCGGACCGAAAGGTCGTCCAGTCGTCCCCGCCATAAGCATGAAACTGCAGGTGGGCCAGGTGGGCCCGGCGGCCTTCTAAGATTTTCATCGTCTCGAGGGTCGTAGCGAAATTGCCGGGCAGGCCGAGTTGGTTGCAGTGGAGGTGGAGGGGATGAGGCAGGCGGAGGTCCTCGGCGATCTGGGCCAGGGCCGTGATGATGCGGGCGGGCGTCACCCGCTGGTAGCCGGGGACCGGTTCAAAGAGGCCCCGGACGTTCTGGCCCCACTTCCAGGCGGCGACCCCGCCGGGGTTGACGGCCTTGAGACCGTATGCTTTGGCGGCCCACAGGAGCCAGGCAACCACGTGGCGGGCCCGCTCATAGTCTTCCGCCTCCAGGAGGTCCAGGACGATTTCGTTATTTCCTATCAGCAGGTAACAGCCCTTATCCACGATGGGGGTGTCGTGGAGTTCCTCGTGGGTGTGTTTGGCTGTCAAGACCGGGACGGCGGCCTCGAAGATCGTCGTCCAGCCCATGGAGGCATACATGTAACCCGTCGCAAAGGTCGAGGGGGCCACACCCCCGATGCCCGCCCGACGGGCCGGCGTACGGACCAAGGCCACGGCCCGCCGGTGGTCCTCGGGAATCATCTCCCGGGCGAAGTTGATGGCCGCCCCGGCGATATGGGTGTGAATGTCGACTCCTCCGGGCAAGACGACCATCCCCCGGGCGTCGATGACCCGGCCGCCCGATACGTTCTCGACGATGCGGCCGTCGGCGATACAGACGTCCCGCACGACCCCGGCTTGACCGTGGACAGGGTCATACACCTTACCGCCCTTGATCCGAAGCATCGCCCCGCCCCGTTCCCCGCTCGCAAGAGCAGGGTCACCTATCCTCACTCCCACGTCTCTACGGGGAATTTATCCTGAACTCCGGGCCGCCAGCGTCTGGCGGATCCGGCGGAGGACCTCCTCGTCGGTCGGATATGGCGACCGAAGGGCCGGCCGGAGGGGAATCGGGACCTCGTCCATGCGGTAGACGGTCCCACCAGCGCTGATGCCCGTCGCCGCCGTCAGAATGCCGACCCGGGCGATCCGCATCGTCGTACTAACCTTCGGGTCCAGGACGATCGTCGGGACCCGCTTCAGGTGCTCGATGGCCGGCTGGGGCATCGTCGCCGCCGGATCGGCCCCGACGACGAGGACGGCGTCCACGTCTCCCCGGACGAGGAGGTCGATGGTCGAGAATTCCCCCGGGTTGTAGCGGGGATACCCCCGGTTGAAGCAGACGCCGAAGGGATAGCCCGTCGTCCAGCGAAGGACCGTGTCGGCCCCCGTCACGTTGCCATGACCCCGCATCGGCATGGCGATGAACTTCGTGAAGGCGTTGAGTTCAGCCGCCAGCGTCAGGACGGCCGAGGAGTTCATATACTTCCCCCGCGTCATCGTCAGGCCCATGCCGAAGAAGATCACGCCAAACCGAGCCCGCTTCATCCGTTCCGCCAGGTCCCGAAGCTGGTCGAGGGTCAGGCCCGTCGAGGCCAGCCGGTCCGGGTCGACGGGCTGGCCCTTGATGAGGGCCCGAAGGGCCGTCAGGACCTCAAAGTCCCGGCCGGGCCGGACCTGCAGAAAGACGTCGGCGGCCCGGGTGCTGGGGGTCTCCCGAATATCGACGAGGACCATCGTGCGGTCCTTCCGCCCATTGGGAGTGAACTTCCCCTTGGGCGTCAGCGTGTACCGCGTGAAATGCCGCGGATGGCACTCGGCCGGGTTGCCCCCCCAGTAAATGATGAGGTCGGCTCGGTTCTTGACTTCCCCCAGCGTACATGCGGGTTTGCCACCCACCTGGGCGGCTATCTCCGTCGGGCCGTGTCAGAGGGACGTGTGACTGTCGACGACCCCGCCCGCCAGCTCGGCAAGGAACACGGCCTCCCGCTGGGCCTCCACCGTGATGTTGCTGAGACCGTAAATCAGCGGCAGGTCGGCCCGGTCCAGGATCTCGGCCGCCCGTTCGACGGCGGCGTCCAGGGACGCCGGCCGACCATCGACGAGGGCGTCCAGACCCAGGTACTCGGCCGTGTGATGCAGAAACCAGGCCTCGCCGAGACTGCAGGCGTTCTTGGCCTTGACGATGCGGTCCCCCTCGGCATGGAGTTCGATATCATCACACACACAGCCGCAGAAGGTACACGTCGCATTCTGGACGACGGTCACGGCCATCGAGGACCTCCGGATTTACCGTTCTCCCTCGGGTGAACCGTCCGAACCGGACGGGACACGAAACGTTCAGCCCAGGACGCCGCCCCGCCAGCTCCCGCGGACCCGACGGGGCATGTAGGCGCCCTCGTAAAGCAGTTCCCAGGCCGGCGGGAGCGACGCATCGCCTTCCGACGATGGGGGTGACCCCGGGGGCACTACACTCCCGTCCGGCCATGCCGTGACAGCCAGGACTTCTTTTTTCAAGTCCATTGCCGTCCTCAGGGGAGTCTTGAAATCGATGGGAACGATCCGGCGTCAGGCCGTCCCATCCGCGGAGTCCGCACAGCCTGACCCCATGAGCAGGAGGACCCACCTTGCGAGAGAAGATACCTATACCGTCTGCGGGGCCCGACGACCGGATGATCCAAGCGCGTCCTTAATGATATCCCAGGGAGCCCACCTTTTCAAATTCAGGCCGGGTTCCCCAGGCCCTCTGGGACCGCCTCGACGGGCTCGATTTCGACCTCCCACCCCTTCGACGTGGGCATCCCCGTCCCGTCCGTATCCCCGCCCATCAGACGGCAGGTCGGCGGGCCGTAGGGAACAAAGACGATGCCCGGTGGGACCTTCCCCTCCCGGCACCGAAAGACGGCCTCCCCATATTCGGTCCGAACCCGGACGGTTCCACCCGGCGGCACACCCAGGGTCTTCATGTCCTCGGGATGCATCGTCAGGGTCGTCACGATCTCTTCATACTCGGCCGTATCCTTCCCGACGTTGATCTGACGTCCCTGTTTGGCCGTGCGGCCGGCGATCAGAATGAACCTTCGTGCCGTCATACCACCCCTGCCTGAGGCTTTAAGGATGCAGGATACCGCTACCTGGCAATCAGAATCCTGGTCATTTCTATCCTACATCATGCATCCATAGCTTAACAAGGCAGTAGTGAGGCGATGCGATCGCTCCCTCAACCCGTCACTCCATTATTCCGGTCCAAAGCGAGAGATCGCCTCCCTTTGCTACACGTCACCTGTCGTCCGACCCCGGTCAGACCTGACCGGATGATGCCCGGTGGGAAGGGACCCTTCCCACCGGGCGGACCCACTTACTTGGCCTCCAAGATCTTCAACACGACCTGGGCCAAGATTCGGACCGTGGCGTCCGAATCTTCCAGAGCAATCCGCCGTAAGACGGGGATGGCCGCCTTGTCTCCAAAATCGATGAGAGCCAGGACGGCCGTCGACCGAATCGACGGATGGGGATCGCTTTGGGCTACCTTAAGGACGGGTTCAAAGCCCCGCTTATCCCCGATCTTCCCCAGGGCCAGGGCGGCGTTCCCGCGAGTCCAGGGATTCTGAAAGGTCAGGGCCACCAACAGGGGCTCCACGGCCGGCGAGCCGATGCGGGCGAGGGCCGCCACAGCCGCATCCTGGGTAGCTTTGTCGGGCACGCCCAACTGTTGGATAAGAGAGCAGATCTCAGCGGACCGGTCCTGGGCCAGGGTGCCCCCAGCGGCAAGCAGGACTCCCCATCCGAGCAGGATGAAACGTCGAACCCATGTCATGGCTTCCCCCTCCAAAGCTCCTCGGGTATAGATAGACATCCATAGGTCTTCCGGCCGTCACGGCCGGGACGTCGAGGCCGCCCGTCCGGGCGGCCCCTCGAGTCACACCATATTGTTTTTATTATATGCTATTTCTTGTAGCTGATGCGGTAGATGGCGTGCGCCTGGTCGTCCGATACGAGCATAGAGCCGTCTGGTAAGACCAGTAGGTCTACAGGCCGGCCCCACACGCCCTCATAGGTGTTCCCCTCGACCCATCCCTCCGCAAACACCTCATAGCCGACGACCTGGTCCCCTTTCAGACGCACGACCGTGACACGATAACCGCTCGGCGTTGAACGGTCCCACGAACCGTGCTCAGCGATAAACATCTGGCCCTGGTACTCCCGCGGGAACATCTTCCCCGTGTAGAAGCGAACGCCCAGGGGCGCCGCATGGGGCGGAAGCTCCAAGACCGGCGGCGTGAACTCCGTGCATGCCCGCTTTTTCCCGAACTCGGGATCCGACACCGACTTGCCAAAGCAATAGGGGAATCCAAAGTGAAGGCCTGGCCGAGGAGCGGCATTCAGCTCTTCCGGCGGCACGTTATCGCCCAGACCGTCCCGGCCGTTGTCCGTGAACCAAAGCGTCTTGGTCCGGGGATTCCAGTCGAACCCGACCGAATTGCGCACACCCATAGCATAAGGCTCCAGACCCGTCCCGTCCGGGTTCATCCGCATGATCGTCGCATACAGGTCCGGTTTGGGTTCACAGATGTTACAGGGCGCTCCGATGTTGAAGTAAAGTTTGCCGTCCGGACCAAAGCGCAGGTACTTCCAACCGTGCGGGGCGTCGGTCGGCAGGTCTCCCCGGACGACGACCGGAGAGGGGGGATTCCGAAGATTCTCCTCGATACGGTCAAACCGCAAAATCCGGTTCACCTCGGCGACGTAGAGGGACCCGTCCCGGAAGGCAACCCCATTGGGCATGTAAAGGCCTTCCGCGATGGTAAGGACCTCGTCGGCCTTATAGTCCCGGTCGGTGTCTACGAGCGCATAGACCTTTCCGTGGGTGCGGGTCCCCACAAACACGGTCCCCTTGGCCCCAAGGGCCATCGACCGAGCGTCCACGACCCGAGCGTAGACGTCAATAGTAAACCCAGGCGGTAGTTTGATTTTATTCAAATGAACAGGCGGCAGGGCGCCTTGCCCCCCAGCCCCGTCGGCCATCAGCCCCACCAAGAGGACAGCTAAGATCCATGAACCGTAGCGCATCGTCCCCTCCTTAGGCAGAAGCAGTTCAAGGAAAAGCCCCTCTGGGGGTCGGATCGAGACCCCACGGGGCATGAAAAAGGGACCTACCGTCGTCATCGGCAGGCCGGCAGTGGGCAAAGGAATGCATGGGCCGAAAGCGGAGAAGGCCATCTCGAACCTTCCCCCCTCTTGGGCCTGCGACCGGCCCGGCCGGAATCCTATCCCTACGCCCAGGCTCCCGATGTCCTTCAATCGGACGGCTCGCGGGGTTTCATCTTTCCCATCGTAAGCGCCCGTAAATACTGGTAAAGGGCTTGGGCTTGCGTCCTATCCAAGAGGCCCCGGTAAGCCGGCATCCCCCGGCCGGGTCGACCCTCCAGGATGATCCGGATGAATTCGGGATAGCTGAGTTGAAGAAAGCGTTGTCGGAGCTCCAGACCCCGCCGGCCCCGAACGGCTTGGGTTCCGTGACACCGGTCACAATACCGATAGTACAAGCCTTCTCCGACCCGTACGGCCTCTGGGTCCTCCGGCGGGGGTTGGTCGGGAATCACCGATAAATCTTCGAGATCCGCCGTCAGTAACTCAGCCGGCGCGACCCCGTAAGACTCCAGGACGCCCTGGACTCGGTCCGCACATCGCAAGAGGTCTGCCTCTGCCACCGAGGTCCGTCCCGGGGAAGACGGGGACCACGTCGGAGCTGGCCCGCGTTCGGGTATGGGGAGGGCCCGAAGCCGATTTTCCGCGTCCGTGACGGCTATCCAGTAACCGGCCAGGGGGGCCCAGGTCAGCACGGCATCGACCTTACCTCGGTGGAGGTCCGTAAAGAGGATGCATGCGTCACTGGGTGAAGGGGGATAGCGCACGACCTCGGCAAACTGAAAACGGGCGACGAGGGCCTCAGCCGAGGGGTCGGCCAGAAAGCCGACCCGCAGTCGGGCCAGGACCGGGTCATCCCAGGACTGGGGCAAGCCAGTCGGCCCTTCGGGGAACACCAGGACGTAAGTTTGGGCATAGGGGCGCACATGCCTCCAGAGGTCCGGCAAGACGTCCTTCAGAGCGTCCAGAGACGCACAGTTTTCCTGAGACCAGCGCGCCCGGAGGGTAGGAAAATCACATAGAATAGGCTCTCTTTCCCCCTGACCCGCCGACCATAGGAAAACGCCTATCAGCCCAGCAAAGACGCTCGCGAGTTTAGGTAAGTACATGCCCCTACTCCTTTCAGTATATCCGCCGTAGAGGCTTCCCGTCAACGGCCGGCGGAACCCGCAAGGTCCTCGACGTCGGACAGGCTCCGCAAAGTGTCCAGCAGGGGAGCGACGACGGACCGAACCGCTTCGACGGGTCGGTCCGGTCGGTCCAGGACAGCCTGAACGACGGCGCTTCCGACGATGACACCGTCGCACAAGTCGGCGATAGCCCGAACGTGCTCGGGTTTCGAGATGCCGAACCCGACGTAGACGGGCACGGGACTGACCGCTCGGAGCCGTTCGAGAAAAGACCGCAAGAGGGGGTCCAGCGCATCCCGGACGCCCGTCACGCCCAGGGTCGAGACGGCGTATACGAAACCCCGAGACCGCCGGGCGACGGCCGCCAGACGGTCATCGGACAAGTTGTTAGAAGCCAGTAAGACTAGGTCAAGACCCCGAGCTTCCAGCAAGGTGGCGACAGGTTCGGCCTCTTCCAGAGGAAGGTCCGGGACGATCCAACCCGTCAGGCCCGCCTCGGCCGAGGCGGCGGCCGCCTGCTCGAGGCCCCGGCGGTAAAGAGGGTTCAAGTAAGTCATCAGGTAAAACCGCCGGTCGGGCCACCGCCGGCGGAGTCCGCCGAGGTCGTCCAAGAACTGCGTCAGCCGGGGCCGATTCCGCAGGGCCCAGGCGACGGCCTTCTGGATCGTCGGCCCGTCGGCGATGGGGTCCGAGAAGGGATAGCCGACCTCGACGGTCGGGACCCCCATCTCCAGGAGGGCCTCCAAGACGGCCAGCGACGTGGGCCCGTCGGGAAAGGCGTAGGGATAATACACGACGAGTTGAAGAGCGTGACCCCTACTCACCGGGTCCTTCTCCAAAAGACCGGGCCCCCCAGTTCCCAGTCAGTCGAATCGGGTGTCCGGTACCCCGTACCGGGTTCCAGGTGTCGGGAGGATCGAGCCCGGGTACCGAAAAACGCGCACGTCGGGTCGGCACCTCATCCGACTCCCGTCGGAAGCCCCTGAAGGCGGGTTCATCGGGCGAATCTCCCCCCATCGTCCTCCTGAAACCCCGATCCCAAGACAGTATCCAGGTCCTTGTCCCCCCGACCGGAGAGGTTGACGACGATGCAAGTGTACTGCTGACGGACCTCCGGATGGGCCGCCAAAAAGCCGATGGCATGGGCCGGCTCAAGGGCCGGCAAGATGCCCTCCAGCCGAGCCAGGAGGCGGAAACCCTCCAGCGCCTCCTCATCGGTGCAAGCCTCGTACCGCACGCGACCCGTCTGGGCCAGGTAGGCGTGCTCGGGTCCCACGCCCGGATAGTCGAGGCCGGCCGAGATGGAGTGGGTCGGCAGGACCTGACCGTCCTCGTCTTGAAGGAAGAGGCTCCGGGCTCCGTGGACGATGCCCTCCGTTCCCCGGAGGATACTCGCCGCATGTTGCCCCGTCTCGAGGCCGCGTCCGCCTGCCTCGACGCCGATCATGTCGACCGGGTCATCCAGGAAGGGGTAGAACAGGCCGATGGCGTTGGACCCGCCCCCGACGCAGGCGACCAGCAGGTCGGGGAGGCGGCCCTCGGCCAACAAGACCTGTTGACGGACTTCCCGACCGATGACGCTCTGAAAGTCCCGGACGATCTTTGGAAACGGATGCGGTCCGACGACGGACCCCAGGAGGTAGTGGGTCGTCCGGACGGAAGCGACCCAGTCCCGGAGGGCCTCGTTGATGGCGTCTTTCAATGTTTGGGTCCCCGACTCGACGATGCGGACTTCGGCACCCATGAGGCGCATCCGGAACACGTTCAGCCGCTGGCGCTCGGCGTCGACGGCCCCCATGTAGATAGAGCACTGGAGGCCCATCCGGGCGGCGACGGCGGCCGTGGCGACGCCGTGCTGGCCGGCTCCCGTCTCGGCGATGACGCGCGTCTTGCGCATATAGCGGGTCAGCAGGATTTGACCGACGGTGTTGTTGATCTTATGGGCCCCCGTATGCAGGAGGTCTTCCCGTTTCAGGTAGATGCGGGTCCCCAGGTGCTGACTCAGGCGTTCGGCATAGTACAGGGGAGTCGGGCGACCGGCGTAAGTCGTCAGGAGCTCTTGAAGGGTCCGCTGGAAATCCGGATCGGTCCGACATCGTTCGTAGGCGGCTTCCAGTTCCTCGAGGGCGGGTACCAGGATTTCCGGGACGAAGCGTCCGCCGAAGGGACCGAAGTAACCATCGGCCGTCGGCAGTTCCGTAAACATGGAAGCGTCTCCGATTCGTCCCCTCACCCTACGCCCCAGCGACCCGCGGGCCGATGGATGACCCAAGCCCCCTTCATGATACGCCCCGCCCCGCTGTCGGGCCAACGGTCCACGGCCTGCACAGGACCCTGCAGACCTTGGGCCGGGACGCCTGGATAGGGACACGCTTGACCGGTCAGGAAGGGGCGCAGGTCGATGGGCGGCAGGTCGTAGCCCAGCCGGTCCCGCAGGAACCGAAGGAGGGCGTCGGCGATGATGGCATGGCCGATGGGCGACGGATGGTAAGGGTCGTGCCCGTAAAATCCCCCCAGGGGGTAGCTAAAATCGATACGGACCCCACCGATGGAGTAACCCCGAGTTCGGATGCGGTCGTACAGGCTGTACAGGTCAAACACGAGGACGTTGCCGGGATACTCGGCGGCGACGCGCCGGATGACCTCGTTGTAACCCCGGACGTGGGCGTGGATGACAGCCTGCTCCTCGGGGTCCAAGATGGTGAAAGGGGGTAGGCCCCGGCCGTTGCCGCCGTAGGCGGCGGGAATGCCGTAGCCGGCCCGCAGATAGGGAATCGCCTGCTCCATCACGCAGGTCGAAGGGTCCAGGGGCAAACCCTCCGGTCCGATAAGGGGGACCGGCCGACCCTGAGCGTCCCGGACCGGCTGGCCCGTCTGGGGATTCAGGACGTATGGCAGAATCAGGTGACACCGGGGCGTCCACGTCGGGTCGGGGACCGTCATCAGGACGAACCAAGTCCCCGGCCGATAGACTCGACGCATAAAAGTTCGGAGACTCGCTTCGTAGATTCCCACGGGCGTCGGCGCCCATCCCGGGATGATTGTCCCCAGAGCTAAAGGCAGGCCGGCGTCGTTCATCCCGACCCAGAAGGTCACGAGGCGAGCCGGTGCCCGCTGAAGCTGGTCCGCCACAGAACCGGCCCCCCGGAGGACCCAGACGGAAGGGGGGAAGGCCGGGTCCTCGCCCCTCATCAGGTCTTGCACGGCCAGGCCCGGAATCGCCAGGTTATTGAGGGGAGGTGGCGCCTCGGGATTGACGAGGGTGCCCGTCCCGGGGTACTGGACCCACACGGGATAGGGCACCCATGTCCAGAGGCCACTGTAGCCGGGCCATCCCGGAAAGGAAACGCGGGGCATCGTGAATTCCGCAAAGGGCTGAAGTCCCGCCTGGCGAGCGATCAGGGCCGGGTACGCACAGGCCGAAAAACGGTCCATCCACGTCCCATGCATCCATCCGGCCGTGATGCTGTCTCCGACGGCATAGGTGTGGGCCAGCAAGTCTCGCACGTCCGGCCGTGCCGGATAGACCGGCCCGACGACCCCCAAAACCCCTATCCACCCGATCGTGGCAACCCATCGCACGTACATGACACCTGCTCCGGAATCCCCGCGCGGATTTTCGAGGCCGTCCCTCCCGAGCGTCTCACTTCCGGACCAGCTTCCAGGCGCCCGGAAGCAGGACGGACGCCAGGAAAACTTTCAGGAAGTCTCCCGGGATGAACGGAAACAGACCCATCGAGAGGACATGGGTAGGCCCCACAAACCGGGCCAGCCAGGGGAGACCGAAGAGGTAAAGGACGCCATTGCCGGCCAGCATCGCCAAGACGGCCGTCATCGGCCGCCGGTCCCAGCCCCGTTCGGCCAGCCAGCCCGTCACGTAAGCCGCCCCGATGAAGCCGACGAGGTAGCCCCCCGTCGGTCCCAACAGACGGCCGACCCCGGCGGTTCCGCCGGCAAATACGGGGAGCCCCACCAGGCCCTCAGCTAGGTAAGCCAACATGCTGAGGGCACCCCGGCGAGCCCCCAGGACGGCGCCGACCAACAGGACGGCCAGCGTCTGACCCGTAATGGGGACCGGCGTGAAGGGGAGCGGGATGGCGATTTGAGCCATCAGGGCCGTGAAGAGGCTTCCGCCCACGACCAGCAAGGCTTCCAGGCCGACTCGCCGGGCAACGTTCTCCCGCCGACCCAAGTCGGTCACCCATACTTCGGCCAGGACCATCGAGCCACTCCTCGAATCGGGAAGTGGTATTCCAACGATAACGGATACAGCCCTTCAGGGCAATCCGGCAGTAGGGCAGTACGGCAATGCGGATGTGGGAATGGGACAGGGGTGCCAGGTACCGGGTAACCGGAATCCGAGCCATTTTCATCCGGCATTGTGCATCCTGTATCCTGCATCCTGCATCCACGTCTTAACAGAGCACGAGTCATGCGAGTCCCCTTCTTGGACCTCACGGCCCAATACCGAGCCCTCCAATCGGAAATCCGGGGAGCTCTGGACCGGGTCTTGGAACGGGGCCGGTTCATCCTCGGACCGGAGGTCGAGGCCTTCGAGGCCGAATTTGCGGCTTACCTGGGCGTACCCTACGCCGTCGGCGTCGCCTCCGGCACGGACGGCTTGACCCTGGCCCTCCAGGCACTGGGCATCGGCCCGGGTGACGAGGTCATCACGGTGTCCCACACGGCCGTGGCGACCGTCACCGGCATCGAGCGGGCCGGTGCCCGCCCCGTCCTCGTCGACATCGACCCGGCGACCTGGACGATCGACCCGGAGGCCGTCCGGGTGGCCATCACCGATCGCACCCGAGCCGTCGTGGTCGTGCACCTTTACGGGAATCCCGCTGACCTCGATACAATCCAGGCAATTTGTCAGTCCCACGGACTGTACTTGGTCGAAGACGCCTGCCAGGCCCACGGAGCCCGCTATCGGCACCGGCGGGTCGGAACCATCGGTCATGTGGGCGTGTTCAGCTTCTACCCGACCAAGAACCTGGGCGGTTATGGGGACGGCGGCATGGTCGTGACGGCCGACCCGACGGTCGCCGAACGCCTGCGGCGTCTGCGAGAGTACGGATGGCGTCAACGGTTCGTCTCCGAGGAAGTCGGTACCAACTCCCGCCTGGACGAAATTCAGGCCGCCTGTCTGCGAGTCAAGCTCCCCCACCTGGACGAGTGGAACGAGCGCCGTCGGTCGCTGGCCAGCCTATACCGGGAGGCCCTCCGGGACACGCCCGTCCGGTTTCAGGGGGTCTTGCCCGAGGCCGAACCCGTGTACCACCTCTTCGTGATTCAGGCCCCGGACCGAGATGGCCTCCAGGCATTTCTGACCGAACATGGCATCGGCACGATGGTCCATTATCCCCAGGCTGTTCACCAACAGCCGGCTTACCGACGTCTGGGAGGCTCCGCCTTGCCCGTCACGGAGCGTATCGTTCGCGAGGTCCTCTCCCTACCGTTGTACCCGGAGCTATCCGAGACGGCCGTCGAATACGTGGCCGACCGTGTCCGGGCCTTCTACCGGAAATAACCGACGGCCTCTCGATGAGGCGGCGGCGCGACCGGTCGGCAGAAGACGACGATGGTCGGCGAGACGAACTCCGGCTCCGGATTCAGGGGGAGCCATTCCAGGATTTTCTTCCAGGAGTAGGGCTGGAACATCAGCGTCAGGGGCGGTCGTATCCACGGATGCCGGTAGAATATCTGGCACGGCCGGTAAGGATGAGGGTCTTCAAAGAGACGTTGCAAGACCACCCGCTCCTCGGGAGACCGGGCCATCCCGATAAAGAAGCGGGCAAAGCTGGCTTGGCTCAAGACGACATAGGTCGGGCCGTCCCCTCGATTCCCGAATTCGGCTAAAGGGTGAAATGTATCGTACATCTCCAGGACAAAGTCCGGCCGAAACTTCGGGAGGTACGACTTCAGATGGAAGGCGGCCACCCGCGTACCCGCCGGCAGGCGCTGAAACCAGGCCGTCGCCTGGGCCCGGGTATCGTGCAAGAACATCCAGTCCGTCAGGACGGCGAAACCCAGCGTATACAACACTACTACCGTGACGCCGGCCCGAAGCCACCGCCGACCCCGTTGGGCTCGCCACATGCGGTCGGCCAGGGCGCCGGCCAACACGTTCAGGGCCGGGACGATGGGCAGGATGTACCGGGCCGGCGGATAAATCCGGAAGGTCCCGACGTACAGGAAATAAGGCACGATCCACGCATACAGCAGGACCCGAGGCCGAGCCCCCGAGTCCCACCGCCGGGGGAAGCCGAAGACGGCGCCGGCCATGCTCAGCAGAAATAAAGGCAGGCCCTGATTGTGGATGAGGTTCAGCAGGTGCTGGGGCCAAGAAAAACGCAGGGGCTGACCCCCCTCCTCCGTCATAGCAAACCGATACTGGTACAGGACGCCGTGGTCCCAGAACTTCCGGAATTCTTGCAGGGCAAAGGGCGTCCCGGCCAGAAAAGCCCCGACCCAGAGACCCAGGGCCGTGACCCCTCCAGCCGCCCACCGGAGGGCCCACCGCTTCCCGTCCGGAGCCGGCGTCCAGGCCAAGAACGTCAGGGCCGTGACGATCGGGGCCACCAGGGCGGCCATGTTGTACAGCGTCGAGGCCGCCAGACCGGCGACGAGGACCCCGATCCCGAAAAGCACCCACCGGGACGACTGGACCGCTCGGACCAAAAAGTAGAGGCTCAGGATCGCCAGGCTGATGGCCGGCACGTGGGGTACGGCAAAGTGGCCAAACGTGATCAGCCCGGAGGTCAAGGCCGTCAGCAGGGCCGCCCAGAGACCGGCCGTCGGGCCCCAGAGGGCCCGTCCGAGGAGAAATACCCACAGGACCAGCAAGACGCCGAAGACGACGCTGGGAAGCCGAGCCAGGATGCGGGCCTTGGCAAAAAAGCCCGCATCGTCGTTCCGAAGCGCGTCCGCGATCCGGGACGCCGTCGAAAACCTTACGTGCGGGGCCAGCGCTCCCAGGATCATGTAAAGGTGAAAGGACGGGTACTGAAACCACTGGGGATTCAGCGTCTGGCCCCAGATCATGCGGAGAGCGATCTCGTCCAGTTCATCGGGCTCCCACCGGGTCTCCAGGCCCAGCCCCGGCCGGGTCGACCACGTCAGGCCGATTCCGTGAAGGCCCAAGGAGAGGATCAAGATACATCCGAGGGCCACGCCGTGGGTCCACCACCCCCTCAAGGTCATCATGGTCACTCCGTCCCTTCCATGAGACCCTATGCCTTGCGCCGCCGGTCCCATACCTCCGGATTGACCAGATGCGGGGGACGCTGGCCGTTCATGACGGCCAGGATATTGGCCGCCGCCAGCTCGGCCATCTTGGCCCGTGTCTCAAGGGACGCGCTCCCGATGTGGGGCACGATCACGACGTTGTCCAGCTCGGCCATGCCCGGCGTCAGGGCCGGCTCATGCTCAAAGACGTCTAAGGCCGCATAGGCGATGCGCCGCTCCCGCAGGGCCTCGACGAGGGCCGCCTCGTCGATGACGGCACCCCGAGACGTGTTGACGAGGATGGCCGTCGGCTTCATCCGCCGGAAGACTTCGGCGTTGAACATGTGGCGGGTCTCCGGCGTCAGGGGCGTATGAATGGAAATGAAGTCCGACTCCTGGACAAGCGTATCGAAGTCCACGTATGTCACGCCCAGTTCCCGTTCGACCTCCGGCGGTGGACGGTAGGTGTCATAGTACAGCACCCGCATCTGAAAGCCCCGGGCCCGCCGGGCGACGGCCTGCCCGATGCGGCCGAGGCCGACGATGCCCAACGTCTTGCCGTGGACGTCCCAGCCCAGCAAGAGCATGGGGTCCCAGCCCTCGTAAAGACCGGCCCGGGTGAAACGGTCGGCCTCGACGATACGCCGGGCCGCCGCCATCAGGAGGGCCCACGCCAGGTCGGCCGTCGTCTCCGTCAAGACTCCCGGCGTGTTCGTAACGACGATCCCCTGCTGGGTCGCATAGGCCACGTCGATGTTGTCGAAGCCGACGGCGTAGTTGCTGATGACCTTCAAGCGGGGTCCGGCGGCGTCGATGACGGACCGGTCGATGGGGTCCGTCAGTAGGCACAGGATCGCGTCCTTGTCGCGCACGCCGGCCACGATTTCTTCACGGGTGGGAATTTTCCGGTTTTCCCGGAGCGTCACGCGGCAGTGCGCCCGGAGCATCGAGAGACCCGGTTCAGGAATCGGTCGGGTCACGAAAACCTCCCATGTCATGGTCATGGCCTCCGCATCTGAGGAAAGTCCCCCCACCGAGGGGCCATTATCCTATCAGAGTCGTTCACCTCGCCCAAGCATCGGGACGGCAGTCAGGCAGTAAACAATACGGCAGTACGGCAATAAGGCAGTAAGGCAGGTGCGGAACTCCATGGACTCGCCGAATGGATCTATCATCCGTCATGACTTAAGCACCCATGGTCTGTTCAGATTTGAGATGTGGGAATTGAGCATGGGTGCAGGTACCAGGTTCCGGGTACCCGGGATCCGGGTCCATTTCTATCCTGTATCCTGTATCCTATAGCCTGTACCCCCCACATTCATTCTGGAGGGAACTATGGAACGGGTGCCCCAGGTGCGAATCGGTGATTGGTTTAACGAGGCCTGGAAGCTCATTCAACCTGTATGGTTGGAGTATGTCCTGGCCACCGTCGTATACGTCCTGGTGATGACGCTCGCCGGCCTGTGCCTGATCCCACTCCTCATCGTCGGTGGCCCGCTGACCGGAGGCCTGTACGTGTACCTGGCCAAGCGGCTCCTCGGTCAACCCGCCCAGGTCGGCGACATCTTCAAGGGCTTTCGGCGATTCGGGGACTCGACCGTCCTTTTCCTAGCCGTGGCCCTGTTTCCGGTCCTGGTCCTGGGCCTGCTCCTGCTGACGTACGTCCTCCCCCTCCTGGGAGCCCTCGAGCCGACGGGTGTCCTGGCGACGCTCCTGAGTATCGGGGCCTGCTTTTTGTGGTGCCTGAGCTTCTTGTTCTTACTCGTCTATCCGGTCGTTGCTCAGACGTTCCTCGTCTTTGCGATGCCCCTCGTCATGTTCCGAGGCATGAAGGCGATGGACGCCATCCGGACCAGCATCCGCATAGTGCGGCCCCAATTCTTAAACTTCCTGCTCCTGACCCTGGCCGGCTTCCTCCTCATCGGGGCGGCCAGCTCGATCGGAACCCTACTCCTGTGCGTGGGGTACTTTGTCCTGACCCCCCTGGCGATAGCCGTGTTTACCACTATGCAACTCCTGGCTTACCGGGACTTCATCGGCCTGACGGAACAGGACCTGACCCTCTATGCAGGATAACGACCGACCCTGTCACCGAACGGGTCGGAAGCCGGCCAAGTCCCGGATGCTCCCGACCCGATCGGCAGGCGGTCGGAAGACGGCCTCGACCCGGAGCCCGACCCGCAGAGGGATGCTTTCGTCCTGCAGGTCGTGAACCAGTAGGGCGTCGGCCCCGTCGAGGCGGACGAGGCCTAGGAGGCGCGGCGGGGATAAAGGCCGTCCGTCGGGGTCCACGTGGACTCGGGTCCAGGCCATTAGGGTGCCCTGGGGTCCGACTTCGACCCAAGCGTCCTCCCCCAAAGGACCGAGGCACCGCTCACAGAAGAGCCGAGCGGGGACATACGTGTACCGACAGCGAACACAGCGGGTTCCGTAAATGCGACCGGCCTGGAGTTCCCGAAGCCACCGCTCCCCGGCGACTCCAGCCGTGTAGACGCCCTCGAGCTGGATCGTGCCCCGCCAGCTCCGGACTTCATGGAAATGAGGAATGCGCTCCTTCAAGGGCATGACGGGCCTCCTCAAGGCTGAACAGGCCGGAAGTACAGAATGTCGGTGATGGCTCCCTCCCGCTCATGGGGCGGTTTCCAAACGGCTTGAACCCGTAGACCGACCTGGACGCGACGGAGGATCTCGTCCATGGTCTGGCCGACCTCGCCGATCTTGTGGAGGATCCCCATGCCGGGTGAAGCCCCGTCGAGGGCGATGACGGCCGGGACTTCCGGGACCTCCAAACGGCGCATGTCCCACGAGACCGTGCAGACCGAAAAGGTCAGGACCGTCCCAGTGTCCTGGAGGGGAACCCACTCGTCGGTCGGGCGGAAGCACTGTTCGCAGAACATCCGGGGTGGGACCATGACCCGCCGACAGACTCGGCACCGGCGGCCGACGAGACGCCCGGCCTTCAGCTCGGCCAGGAATCGCCCGACGGCCACGCCGGCGTCCCAGGCGTATTCACCCCGAATCGGACTCCACGTCGTCCGGACCCGGCCCTCCTCAAAGTCCTCTTGCTTCAGGCCCGTCGTGGGATAGACCCAACGCTCCATCGGCTTACCTCTGGGAGTGACGGAGTGACGAAGTGACGGAGTAACGAAGTAAGCGAGTAACGAAGAGTGATAGAGTAATGGGCATAGTCCCCTCTCTTCCATCATCCTAGTGCTTCGTCCCTTCATTACTCCGTCACTTTATCACTTCGTCACTAACCGTTACTCCGTCACTTCATCACTTCATATACCCAAAATAATGACCGTCCCGACCTGCATGAGGTCGCCCCAGGCCTGCGCCAAGCCCCGTCGGGGCTGACCGGGAACCTGACGGGGGCCGGCTTCCCCCCGGAGTTGCCAGAAAATCTCGGCGACCTTCATGAGGCCCGCCGCGGCGATGGGGTTGCCGACGCCCAAGAGCCCGCCCGAAGGCGTCACCGGCATGTCCCCGTCCCGATTCGTGACGCCCAGGGCGACGAGTTCGGCGGCCTTTCCTCGGTCGGCCAGGAGCAGGCCCTCCAGATGATGGAGTTCCTTGTAGTCGAAGGGATCGTAAGGTTCGACGATGTGGATCTCCTTGCGGGGTTCCCGAATGCCGGCCATAGCGTAGGCCTTGCGGGCGGCTTCCTCGACGTACGTCGGGTACGAAAGGTCCCGGTTGGTCCAGTACTGCGTGTCCAGTGACCAGCCGACCCCCTCGACCCAGACGGGCTTGTTCGTCACCCGCCGGGCCACGTGGTCGGCGGCCATCACAATGGCGACGGCCCCGTCGCTGACCGGCGAGACGTCCAGACGCTGGACCGGCCAGGCCAGAACTTCGGAATTTAGGACATCCTCGACGGTGATGTCCGGATCGGCCAACTGGGCCGCCGGATGGCCGACGGCATTCCGCTTGTTTTTGACGGCGACCAGGGCGATGTCCCGTTTAGTGAGGCCGTACCGGGTCATGTAGGCGTTCATCTCCAGGGCGAAGATCCACAAGAGGTTCGGGCCCAGGGGGCGCTCCAGCGTATGGTCGAAGATGTAGTTGAAAGCGGCCTGGGGATGGGGATGACAAGAAGACATCTTTTCCTCGCAGACGACCAGGACCGTGTCAAACAGTCCGCTGGCGATGTGGTACCACCCCTGGATGGCCGCAAAGACACCCGTGCCGCCGCCCACGTAACCCCGGATCGTGGGTTTCCCCCACGCGCCGGCCCCAGGGCTCAGGTACTCGACCTTCATGTGGACCCCGTCGAAGGCATCGGGGGCCGACCCCAGGACTACGGCGTCGATCTGGTCGAGCGTCATCTCACACGAGGCCAACGCCTTGTGAGCGGCCTCCCAAGCCAACTCGGGTCCCGTCTCCAGGGCCCGACGGACGAATTTAGTCATCCCGGCACCGACGATCGCAACCCGTCGTCCGGCCATCGCGTGTACCCCTCCAGCGGATAAGTGGTTTGTCAATCGTGATTTTGTGAGTTCCTGGGCACAGCTGGGCCCAAGCCCCCCCACGCCAGTGCGGGGTTACTTGTCCCCGCTTCTCTGAACGGCAATAGGGAATACGGCAGTACGGCAATGCGGAATGCCGTTCGTCGTTCATTATCGGCTCAAGACGACCACGGCTCCCGTGGTCGTCGGGAGACCCCGCCAAGAGGCGACGAGGGCCACATGAGCGTTCGGGACCTGGCGGGGTCCGGCCTCGCCCCGGAGCTGAAGGACTGCCTCCAAGAGCCGGGCCAAACCGGAAGCGTCCAGGAGATGGCCCTCTCCCAAGCAACCCCCGGAAGGATTCACCGGGAGCTCGCCCCCGATTTCCGTCGCCCCCTCGGCTGTCCACCATCCGGCCTCTCCTGGTCGGCACAGGCCGAGGGCCTCTAGATGCTGAAGCTCCTTGTAAGCGAACGTGTCGTCGACCTCGACGAGGTCGAAGGCCCGCCGGGGATTACGGATACCGGCTTGCTGATAGGCCTGTTCGGCGGCCCGTCGGAGGTAGGACGCGCTGACCCAATCCCGGTTTTCCAGGGTGTAAGAGTCTGTAGCCCATCCAATCCCCCGGACCCAGACCGGCCGGTCTGTCAGAGTCCGGGCGACGTCGCCCCGGGCGAGGACGAAGACGACACAGCCGTCGGCCGGTTCGGCCGCCATCGCCCGCGTGAGGGGCTCGGCCAGGGGTTCGCCGTTCAACACGTCTTCCAGCGAAAGGTCGGCCGGAAAGGCGGCCCGGGGGTTGCGGAGGGCATTCCGGCGGTTTTTAACGACCACGCGGGCGACATGCTCGATGGGCGTCTGGGTGACTTCCAGGTAGCGACAGCACTCCAGGCCGGCGATGCAAATGGGATGGACTTCCAAGGGGCGCTGGAAGACGGGGTCGAGGGCTAGAGCCATAATCCGGGCCAAATTGAGGATATTGCTGGCCTTGCTATGGGACTCGACGGCCACGATGCGGGCCGCCCCGGCGGCAATCTGCATAACCCCAGCCGCCAGGGCCTGGAGACCGTCGCCGGCGATCGTGTGCACGGACCGGAGGACGGCCCCCATCGGGTCGGGGACGTACTCGTCGCTGATAGCGACGCCCTCGTGGAAGTCTTCCTCCGCCGTGACCAGGCCATCGAGGTCCCGCCGGGGGTCGATACCGGCGTCGGCGTAAGCCTTCGTCGCGGCTTCGAACATCATCTCCCGGAAGGAGAGGTCGGGCGAGATGGACCGAAAGCCACTCCAGCCGGCCCCGACGATGGCTACTTCCGTAGTCAAGCGCCTCATCCCGGAACCTCCCTCTCTGCGAGAAGGGACGCTAACCCTTCAGGTCGACTCACCGGCCGCCGCCTGTTGTCGTCGGGCTTCCTCGATGACCCGTTGGGCGATGTGAGGTGGGACCTCATCGTAATGAGAAAACTCCATCTCGAAGTAGCCCCGTCCGCCCGTTAGGGACGTGACGGCCGCCGCATAGTTGATGAGCTCGGCCATCGGGACGTAGGCCTGAACGACTTGCAGAGTCCCGGCCCGGTCGATGCCCAGGATACGGGCCCGCCGCCCGTTGAGATCGCCCATGATGTCGCCCAGGTGCTCCTCGGGTGTGTAGACGGACACCTTCATGATGGGCTCCAGGAGGACGGGGTTCGCCTTCTCCATCGCGTGCTTGAAGGCGATAGAGGCCGCAATCTTAAAGGCCAAGTCCGAGGAGTCGACCTCGTGGTACTTGCCGTCAAACAGTGTGACCTTAAAGTCGACGACGGGATAGCCGGCCAGGACTCCGTGTTGGCGGGCTTCCTGAATGCCCTTCTCGACAGCCGGAATGTACTGCTTCGGGATGGCCCCGCCAAAGATAGTTTCCTGAAATTCAAAGTCGGCTCCTCGCGGTAGAGGCTCTATCCGAATGAAGCAGACGCCATACTGGCCCCGACCGCCAGACTGCTTGATGTAGCGGCCCTCGGCCTCGGCTGTCCCCTTGATCGTCTCCCGGTAGGGGATCTTGGGCTGGCGGAGCTCGACCTCGACACCGAACTTCCGCTTCAGTCGCTCGATGGCGACCTGAATATGAAGCTGGCCCGAACCGCTGATGAGGAGTTCCTTCGTCTGGGGGTCCCGGTCGATGTGGAGCATCGGGTCCTCGTCCTGAAGTCGCTGGAGGGCGGCGCTGAGCTTGTCCTCGTCGGCCTTGCCCTTTGGCGACACGGCGTAAAAGACCGTCGGCTTGCCGTAATCGACGGGCCGGAAGCGAATCCGTCGGGCCGGGTCGCACAGGGTGTCGCCCGTCCGAGTGTCCTTCAGCTTCGTCAGGGCGACCAAGTCTCCCGCATGAAGCTCCGGGACCGTCTTTAACTGCTTGCCCATCATGACCTGGAGAGCCCCGACCTTCTCCTCATGGCCCCGGACGGTATTGACCAGCGTCGTGTCGGGCCGAAGGATACCGGTATACAGCCGAGCCACGTTGATGCGACCCATGTAAGGGTCTGAAATCGTTTTGAACACAAAAAGGCTTGTGGGGTCCGAGTCCCGCACGACCACCGAGACCGTCTGGCCGTCGGCGTCGAGGGCCTCGACGGGGCCCCGTTGGGTGGGATCGGGGAACCAGGTGACGATGGCGTCCAGCAGGTTTGCCAAGCCGATATTCAGTTCCGCCGAGACGCAAAAGACGGGTGCAATCAGGCCCTGGGCGAAAGCTGTCCGGAGACCCCGTAGGAAGTCCTCCGGCCGCAGGTCGCCCGTCTCAAAGTATTGGTTCATCAGCTCCTCGTCGTTTTCGGCGACGAGCTCGATAAGCTTTTCCCGAAATGAGTCGACGGTCTCTTGAAGGTCCTCCGGGATGGGACGGGTCTGGGGCCGGCCGGACCCGCGAGGTTCGTAGGTATAAGCCGTCCGGGTGATGAGGTCGACCACGCCGCGAAAATCGGCTTCCTGACCGATGGGAATCTGGAGGGGCACGACTCCTCGACCGAAGACCTTCTGGGTCTGCTCCAAAGCCCGGGCGAAGTCGGCCCGTTCTCGGTCCATCTTGTTTAAGACGACGGCCCGGGGGACGCCAAAGCTCCGGGCAAATTCCCAGACCTTCTCGGTGATCACCTCGGGGCCGACGGTAGCGTCGATGACGACAAGGGCGGCGTCGGCCACGTGCAGGGCACCCTTGGCCTCAAAGATGAAGGGGCCGTACCCGGGCGTGTCTAACAGGTTGACCTTCGTCTTCTTCCATTCCAGATGGGCCAAGGCCGTGTAGAAGCTCCGCCGGTGCTCGATCTCTTCGTCCGTGAAGTCGGTGACGGCATGGCCTTCATCGACCCGACCGAGTCGCTCCGTGGCCCCGGCCGTATACAGGAGACAGCTCGTGACGGAGGTCTTCCCCGTCGCCCCGTGACCGACGACGGCGACGTTGCGGATGCGATCGGTCGTATACACGGTCATGGCCTGCCTCCGTGGGAATCCGAAGGCCACCCCCTGGGCCCATTATAGGATCGACTCCCCCAAAGGGCCAACGCTGGGAGCCCCCATCCCTCACGTGAAATCCCGCCGTTGAAAGAGGAGGACCGCCAGCAGGAGCATGACGGCCGTATACAGGCCCGCCGCCACCGTGATGCTCAGCAGGTAGCCCGGCGGCAAGGCCACGCCATGAATGGCGTAAGCGTCCAGGTTCATGCGGTCTAAATTCGGAAGGCCGTAGTACACAGCCTTGACCAAACGGGCCAGACCGGGACTCTTCTTTTGAACGACGTCGGCCAAAGCCAGCAGGCTCCGACTGCCCCGGCCGATGACCCACACGCTGAGCGTGAACAGGCCGCTCAGGATAGGCGTCGTCCACGTCGAGAACATCGTGGCCACGGCCGTCACGACGAGGACCTCCAGGAAGGTCCCGTAGAGGGCCACGAGCAGACGGGGATTCCACCGCCCGAGCAGGCCCAGGTAGACCGTCAGAAGAGCCGTCATCGCGACGTGGATGACCAGGAGCGTCAGGACAAGGCCGAGATACTTCCCCAGCAGGAAGCGGTCCCGCGTGATAGGCTTCGTCAGGATCAGGTACAGCGTCCGCTTGTCGATCTCCTTGTACACCAGCTCGATGCCTACAAAGACAGCGATCAGAATGTCCAGCAGGGCGACGACCGTGAGACCCAGGTCCTGCATGACCTTCATCTCATCGCCGACGGTCAAGAGGCCGGCGATGCGAGACAGCAGGACGATGACGACTCCAAAAAACAGAAGGAGGTATAGAACCCGATTCCGCACGGCCTCCCGAAACGTGACGACGATGACTGGTCCCATGAGTCTCGCTCCTACCTGGCCTGTACCAGCGTCATGAAGAGGTCTTCCAAGCTCCGCTTCTGGGGTGTGACGGCCACGACCCGCCATCCGTTCGTGTGGGCGACGTCCATGACGGCCGACAGGTCGGCCGGCTGGGTCCACAGGTAGACCTGCCGGTCTTGCCGGGACAAAATCTGGGCAGGTCCCAGGGAAGCCGTCTCCGGGACGCCCTCCAGGGTGACCTCGTAGCCCTCAATGCTGGACCCGATGAGTTCCCCGACGGTGCCTTCGGCGATGATCCGGCCTTGAAAGATGATGCCGACCCGGTCGCACAGGACCTCGGCGTCGTGCAGGATATGAGAGCTGAAAAAGATGGTCTTCTGGCCTCGCAAAGACCGCAGGAGCTCCCGCATCTCCCATCGGCCGACGGGGTCCAGACCCGACATGGGTTCGTCTAAGATCAGGACCTCCGGGTCACCGATCAGGGCCTGGGCGAGGCCGATTCGCTGGAGCATCCCACGGGAGAGCTGGCGGATGCGCTTCTTGGCGTGTTCGGTCATCTTGACCCGTTCGAGATACTCCTCGATGCGGCGTCGCCGCTCGGCCTTCGGGATACCATACAGCGAGGCGTGGAAGTCCAGGAACTCCCAGACCGTCAGGTAGTCATAGAAGTAAGGATTCTCTGGCATGAAGCCGATCCGCCGGCGGACGTCGGGGTCGTCCGGTGTCCCGCCCAGGACCGTCAGGCGGCCCCGGTCTGGACGGATCAAGCCGACGAGGGCCTTCAGGGTCGTCGTCTTGCCGGCCCCATTGGGACCCAGAAAGCCGTAGATCTCCCCCCTTCGGACCGTCAACGACACGTCCCGAACGGCCGGGACCCGTCGGAGGAAGAAACCCATGCGGTAGCTCTTCGAGAAGTGCTCGATGACGATCGCTTCGCCCTCGGAAAGCGCCGACGTCATCACAGGTCCTCCAGGCGAACGACGTCCCGAAATTCCAGGTAACGGTGCCAGACCTCGGACCACGTCAGGGTCGCCAGGCGGCGGACCGAGAAGTCCTCGACCGTGAAAGATGCTACGACGTTGCCCAAGACGAGAGCCTTCCGGACACGGGTCGGCTCCCGGAGTAGAGCCCCCAGGAAACCGCCGGCAAAGGAGTCGCCAGCCCCCGTCGTGTCGACGACATCTTCCAAGGGATAGGCCGGGATCGCAAATACGCTGGCGTCTTGAAACAGAAGCGCCCCGTAACCGCCCCGCTTGATGATCAGGTCAAAGGAACCCCACCGCCGAATGGCCTGGGCGGCCCGCACGACATTATGGTCCCCTGCCAGTAGGCGAGCCTCGCCCTCGTTGATCAGCACACAGTCGACCCGTTCGAGGACCCGCAGGAGCGCCGGCCGGGTGTGCTCGATCCAGAAGTCCCGGGTGTCACAGGCCACCAGCCGGGGCCGTCGTTCCAGTCGATCCAGGACCCGGAGTTGAAGCTCGGGGTCGATGGCGGCTAAGAACAGGACCTCTGGGGTCCGATAGGTCGAGGGGAGAAGCGGGTCGAACTGCGTCAGCACGTTCAGGCGCGTCTCCAGGGTATGGGCCTCGTCGAGGGCCCCGTGGTACTCGCCGACCCACCGGAAAGACTCGCCCGGATAGGTTTGGAGGCCGGTGATGTCCACCCCGCGGTCGACCAGGAGCTGTCGGTCTTCATCCCGAAAGTCCTCACCGACGGCGGCGACGAGGCCCACGCGGGTGAACAGGGCGGCGGCCAGCGAAAAGTAGGTCGCCGATCCGCCCAGGGCCTCGGAGACCGCCCCCATCGGCGTCCGAATCGTATCGTAGGCGACGGTCCCGACGACGACCAGGGGGATAGGATCCATCGGAACGGTCTCCTGTCGCTTCAGGTCTCGGGTTCCCCGACCCGGCCCTCCGAGGATTCGGTCCATTCTTCGGGCGACCCGATCAGGGCCTGGGCGAACTCCCGGGGCGAAAAGGGGACCAGGTCCGCCAGCTGTTCCCCGACGCCCAAGAAGCGCACGGGAAGCTTCAACTGGTCGACGATAGAGAGGACGGCCCCGCCCTTGGCCGTTCCGTCCAGCTTCGTCAGGATGATGCCCGTCAGGGGCGTGACCTCCCGGAAGATGCGGGCCTGCTGAAGGGCATTCTGGCCCATCGTAGCGTCCAGCACCAGAAACGTCTCGTGGGGAGCTCCCTCGACCTGCTGGCGGGCAATGCGGGTCAGCTTTTCCAGCTCCCGCATGAGGTTTACCTTCGTATGCAGGCGGCCGGCCGTATCGACGAGGAGGACGTCAAGCTTTCGGGCCTTCAACGCCTGAAGGGCATCAAACAGGACAGCGCCCGGATCGCCGCCCGGTTGATGGGCGATGACGGGCACACCGAGCCGCTCGGCCCAGATGGCCAGCTGGTCGATGGCCGCCGCCCGGAAGGTATCGGCCGCACACAGCAGGACGGACCGGCCCTGGCCCTTCAGGAAATACGCCATTTTGGCGATGGTCGTCGTCTTCCCCGTCCCGTTGACGCCGACGAAGAAATACACGTGCGGACCGGCATCGGCCGAGGTCTCGAACGGTACGGTCAGCCGCTCCGTGAGGACGTCGACGAGAACCGGCAAGACCTGCTGGGGCTCCCGGATGAGGGCTCGCTCAGCCCGCCGGCGGGTCTCCCGCACGATGGTCTCGGCCAGCTCGTAGTGGACGTCAGCCGTGATCAAGACCTCGGTGAGTTGGTCCCAGAAGGATTCGTCGATCAGGCGACCCGTCAACAGCAAGACGAGGTGGTCCCGGAGACGGGCCTGCGTCTTCTGGAGCCCCTGCCGAAGCCGCTGGAAAATGCCCATCCGGTTCGCCTCCCCTCAGAAACGGGTCGGGAACGCATTATAGGACGCCTCCCGCTCGGGGGACAACCCGCTCGGCCGACGCAAAAGGCCCCTTCGGGCCATGGACTTGCATCTCGCATCGGGCGTCCTGTATCTTGCCCCGAACCCCTTGGGGAGGCCTGCCGTGCCCATCTATGAGTATGTATGTCAGGACTGCCGCCGCCGGGTCAGCCTCTTCTGGTGGACGCCCCGGCAGGCCGAAACGGAGACAGCCCGGTGTCCCCGTTGCGGCCAGACACGCCTCGTTCGCATCCCCTCCCGAGTCACCTTCCTCCGCTCCGAAGAAGACCGCCTCGAGTCCCTGCTGGACCCGTCTCACCTGGGAGACATCGACGAGGACAACCCCCGGAGCGTCGCCCGCTGGATGAAGCGGGTGGGCCGGGAACTCGGTGATGAGCTCGGCGAGGACTGGGACGAAATGGTCGAGCAGATCGAAGCGGAGGGTGAGGCTCCTGGAGAGGCCGGAAGGGGTGATGAGGGGACGGAGTGACGAGGGACGGTAGCAAGGGATGGAGGGACGAAGTCCATTGCTCTGTTAAGCTATGGATGCAGGATGCAGACCCCGTGTGCGGGTTTTTCGAAGCGTGAAACGGGCATTCCGCCTGGTACTCGGTGCTGGGTTCCAGGTTCCGGGTACCTGGCACCTGGGACCCGGGACCGGATCAATGCCGAGGACCGAAGACCGAGCCCGGCCACCGGAAAACGTGCACACGGGGTATGCAGGATAGGAATGACAAGGATTCCGGTCACCTATTCAGGGCGGACCGGACCCGCTCGAGGATGGCCGGGTCGGCCGGAAGGAGGCCGACCTTGGGAAGCCGCTCCAGGAGGACCATCCAGCGGCGGTCCTGCCGGAGAACGGGGATCAGGATGGGCAAGGCCTCGTCGAGACGGCCAACACCGATAAGGCCGACGGCGTGCCAGAAGCGCATCTCCAGGTTGTCCGGAGCCAAAGCCTCGGCGGCTTCGTATTCCCGCATGGCCGTCGCCATGTCGTTCTTCTCCAGGGCGGCGTCTCCCGCATTCATGTGGGCATAAGCCCGGTGCAAGGTGATGAGCCGCCGAAGCTCCCTCAATGGCTCGGGGTGGTCCTCGACCCGGAGCTCCATCACGACGTTCTGCCACCACGGACCTTCGGGACGGACCCGCACGATCTTGATGGCCGCCGACTGACGACCCCGTAAGTCTCCGCCCTCGGCTTCGGCCGCCTCAAGGGCCGCCATCATCCGCTCTGCCAGGTCACCCTTGGTCGTCTCGAAGGCCCGGGCCATCGCTGGCCAGACGGTGGCCTTGAGCATCAGGTTCGCCTGGACGGCATAGTTCCGACCGACCTGATGGCCCGCCTCGGGGATACAGCGGCTCCCCGTATGAGCGGCGACGTTCCCCCGAGCGTCCAGGATGGCGACCTGCCGAACCTCTCGGCCCTCGTCGACCCGGAGGAGCGCCTGCAGGGCTTCCGAGGCCGTCTTACCGCCCCGCAGGAGCTCCAGACCGAGGGGGCCATAAGAGATGTCGACCAGCGATTGGGTCGCCACCACGCCGACACCCGGCTCGGCCCAGGTCACGACGGACCCGACCGAAAACCAGTGGGACTGGACGGCCACGCCCATTTGGTTGGCCTCAGGGTCGATGGCGATGATGGAATACGTGTGCGCTGGCCGGATCGGTCGACCGGGTCCCAGGACCCAGGTCGGACCCCCCTCGGGGGACGCTCCCCAGGCCCAGCTCAGGGCCATCCCGCATATCAGGCATCCCCCCATAAGACGGACCCAGTAGCTCCGCATCGATGCCCTCCCGTGGCAAGGTTGGATTCGGGGAGCCGGCCGATTCTCGGAAGGTGGACCCAGGCCACTCCCCCAACGCGCTATCGGACATGATCATACCGAACGAGGGGTCCCGTTTCTCCCCAAGCGTCCGTCCCGCCTGGGCTTCGCTCCCGGCGCAAGGGAACCCCCTTCCTTGCGGGTAGGGCTCGGATAGCGTGCCGTTCCGGCATCCGTGGAATTTTCTTCCCCGGACCCCTTCCTGCTTCATCGACCCACGACTTCGTAGACCAGTCCTCCCGGGCCGTTCCGCCGCCCGAGGAGTCTCCACAAGCGTCCCTTCCCGGGGAACTCCCGGTAGGGCCTTTCGGGCCACGCAAGCCTGGGACGGCCAACCTATTCTTCGGAAGTTCGGCCCTTTACCCCCGGGACCGGCTTAGTTCTCGCCGGTCCCGAAATGCCATGAACCAGTCAACTGTTGTCAGCCCTCGGACCCTTTAGCCGAGAAAGCGCCGGATCCATGCGGCCTGGAGGATGAGGTCAGTGAGGCTCTCCAGGCTCCCCGCCCGGAGCTTCTGGAGGATCTTGGAGGTAATCTCCCGGTGGGCTGGGTCCGGGGTGAAGTCGACCTGGAGGCGGCGGAGGACTTTCCGCACCGCCTCGACCTCCCCAGGCGGCAAGAGGCCAAAGGCGTCCTCGTTCAGGTACCGTAGGGCGTCGCTGAGGTCAGTCTCCCAGGAGGGGTAGACTTGCCGAATCAGGTCCGGGTCTTCGGGTCGAAGGTCGGCCAGGCCCAGGATTTCCGGGGGCAGGCCCAGGGAGTAGAGGGCGGCGCAGAAGGGGATAGCCCGGGGCAGGGAAATCCCGCCGATATTCCGGCTGTAACCGAAGAGGCCGATGTGGAGTTTCCGAGTCCGCCGACGGGGCACGAGGGGGGCGAGGGTATTCACGAGGGGGGCCAGGGGCTGGACTTGTCGCTGATAGCAAGCCGACGTCCGCTCGATGAGGTCCAGGACCCGAGACTCCGACTCGATGGGCCAGGGCTTACCCCGGGGGGTTTGCCGGATAGTTTCGATGGCCTGGACGATGGCGGGGGCCGGGTAGTCGTACTTGAAGGACGACTGGATCGTGAAGGTCTGCACGCTGGGATACTCCCGGAGGTAGCGCTCGACCGTATCGGGCCGGAAATTCCCCCGAAACGGGGCACCGCCGGCACCCAGGATCGGGTAGATGGGGATCCCTAAGGCCCGTTCGAGTCGGTCCAGACGGTGCAGGGCGACCTTGACGAGGAGGGCCGCCGCAAGCATACCGTAGTTCAGGGCGGGGTCCGACCGGGCCAGGAAGACCCGCTGATAGGGTAGGTCCTTGTCCCGCAGGTAACTCCCGACGATAACGTCGACTTGGAGCAGGGAAGTCTTGTCCTCGACGAGGGGGATGATCTGAATTGTCTTAGGGTGAAACTCCCCGATCCACTCCCGAAGGGGGAGGTCCCCCGGGATCAGGGCCATCTCCTCTTTTCCCGTGACAAATACCTGATAGTAGCGCAGGACCCGGTTCAGTTCCTCGGCCGAGGTCGTCATCGGGAAGATGATCTCGAAGATGGGGGCAATGGCCTCCCCATAGAACAGATGGGCCACGTCGTAGGCCCGCGGGATGGCCTGCAGGACCTCCAGCAGGATCTTGCCCTGCGCCCTGTCGACGGCCGGGTTCGGGACTCGGAGGGTCAGGTAGAAGGCCCGTCCCAGGGGAAAGAGGCGGAAAAAGCTTTCATAGGTCGTCAGGAGCTTCTCGACGACAAACTCGTCGACCTCCTTTCCTTCAAAGTCCCACATCTGCTCGTCACAGCCCAAGTGGGAAAAGGCATAGTAGGCCTCCCGGATCTCGTCGACACCTTCCATAATGGGCCCCTGGGCGAAAAAGGGGACGGTGACGTTGTCGGGGTGCTGAGTACTCATACAGCGGGGAAGCCGTCGGTTCTGAAGGCTCTCAACCGTCATACAGCATCCGGTAGTCGGTCGTGATCCGATGGACGGCCATAGGACGGAAGACTTCGTTGGCAAACCGCACGTGGACGGGGTGGTCCCGATAGAGGTCGATGACCGATTCATCCGAGAAGTCGACGATCAGGAGGTATCGATAGGCCGGCCGGGGGGAGACGGCGACGCCGAAGGAGACACCGATCACACCCGGGACCTGAGTGAGGACCTTCCGGGCCTCGGCGGCCATACGCAGGCACGCCTCTTCGGTCGTGCCATCGGCCACGTTGAAGACGATCACGTGTTTGACCAAAGGCCGTGCCATCCACTGTCCCTCAGGGCTGCGGGATCGCCGCTGGCGGACCTCCGGCTCAGGAGGGGGGAGGGAGAGGTTGGAGCGCCACGCCGGCCGAAGGTCCGCCGACGGTGAGAGCTGTCGCGGCGATCTCCCCGCGGTGTCCTACGTCCGGGGAATTCGGTATTCGACCATCGCCCTCCGTCGACGCCGACGGGGGGACGACGGTTTCTACCACTATCCGGGATGATAGTGGTACGGATCGATGGGGCGTACCACGGGCAAAGGGATGGGCCGGCCCCCGTCAAAAGGGGGAACCCGGCCCCTGGTCATTCGGCCAGGGCCGTCGAGGTCCGGCGGGAGCCGATGCGGTTGTCAAGCCCGGACAGGCCACCTATAATAGGTAAAGGGGTCAACCCCCTAATTGCCAGCGCCACGCCTGCCATTCGGACCGCCTCACGTCGCCCACCGACTGCCTTTGCCGACGGTGAGGGTCTCGATATGCAAGAACCTATTTCCTGGATGATCGGCGGCGCTCAGGGGAGTGGTGTCGATACGGCGGCCAACCTCTTTGCCCGGGCCTGTGCGTTTGCCGGTCTGCACGTCTTTGGGGCACGGGAGTACTATTCCAACATCATGGGGAAGCACAGCTACTTTCAGGTTCGCGTGCATCCTGAACGACCGATCCAGGCCCCCTGCGCCGCCGTGCATCTCCTGGCGTCTTTTGATGCGGAAACTCCGATGAAGCACTTCCGTTCGGTCGTCCCCGATGGGGGTATCATCTTCGACCCCAAGCTCCTTGCCTCCACCGTGGACAGTCCCCCCAACATGGAGCGTCGCTACAAGCAGGAGCTTCATGCCTACCTGACTTCCCGGAGACGGGGCCTGACCCTGGAAGATGTCCTGAACGATGCGGCGGACCGGGGGGTGCGACTGTTTCCGGTCCCTTACGACGACCTGTTCCGACGGCTGGGTCAGAAAGTCGGGGAGACCGAATACGCTAAGCTGGCCCGGACCCTCAACACGATGGCCGTCGCCGTGTCCCTCGCCCTCTTCCAGTTCGACATCGAATACTTGGACCGAGCCATCGAAGACCAGTTCAAGGGCCGGGCCCGCATCGTCGAGATGAATCAAATCGCCGCCCGGGTCGCGTACGAGTACATCCGGGAGACTTTCCCAGAACCCTTTCCTTTTCGACTGACGCCCGTGCCCGTCCGTCAACTCCGGATCTACCTCCAAGGTACTCAGGCTGTCGCCCTGGGGAAACTCTTGGCCGGTTGCACGTTTCAGACGTACTATCCCATCTCACCGGCTACGGACGAGAGCGTCTACCTGGAAGCCCATGAGAACGTCCCCCTGTTCCCAAACGGCCAGGGGCCCGATAAGGCGCCCATCGTCGTCGTCCAGACGGAAGACGAAATCGCCGCCATCACGATGGCCATCGGTGCGGCCATCGGCGGGGCCCGGGCCAGTACGGCCACCTCGGGACCGGGCTTCTGCCTGATGGTGGAGGGCCTCGGCTGGGCAGGCATCAGTGAGGTCCCCGTCGTCGTCACGGTCTACCAACGGGGCGGACCCAGTACGGGCCTGCCGACCCGGACCGAACAGGGAGACCTTTGGTTCGCTATCCACCACGGCCACAGTGAGTTTCCCCGGGTCGTCCTCGCCTCCGGCGACCACCGAGAGATGTTCTATGACGCCGTGCGGGCTTTCAACTACGCCGAGCGGTATCAGGTCCCCGTCATTCACCTGACCGACCGATACCTGGCCAACAGTACGAGCACATACCCCCTCTTCGAACTCGATGACGTCCGGATCGACCGCGGCCTCTTCCTGGACGACGAGGCCTTAGCGGCCCGCTATGCCGACCGGACCTTTCAACGCTATGAGTTCACCGAGTCGGGCCTTTCTCCCCGGAGCCGACCCGGCCAGAAGTACGGTATCTTCTGGATGACCGGTGATGAGCACGATGAACTCGGTCACATCACGGAGGACGTCGTCCTGCGAGACCGCATGATGGAGAAACGCATGTCTCGCTTAGAGCTGATCGTGCGGGAGACGCCGGAAGCCGAGAAGTGGACCCTCTGGGGCGAACCGGACACGGACACCCTGATCGTGAGTTGGGGCTCGACCAAGGGTGTCATCCTGGAGGCGATGGAGGAAATCGCCCGCCGGACGGGCCGGAAGCTGGCTTTCCTCCAGGTCCGCATGCTGTGGCCCCTGGACGGCGAGCGCTTGGCTGAAATCCTCCGTCGGTACGCCCGTCGGATTGCCGTCGAGAACAACTACTCGGCCCAGATGGCGGGCCTCATCCGGCGGGAGACGGGCATCGCCATTCCTCATAAGATCGTCAAGTACAACGGCCGCCCCATGGTCGTCGAGGAAGTCATAGAGGCCATTCAACAGGTCCTCCAGAAAAACAGCCCATCCTCCCGGACGGTGTTACGCCATGGCATTTAAGGTCGCCGAATACAAGACGGACCTCCATATCGACTGGTGCCCCGGTTGCGGGGATTTCGGGATTACCTCGGCCCTCCAGCAGGCCTTGGCCGAACTGGAGATGGAGCCCCACAACGTGGTCCTCTTTTCGGGCATTGGCTGTTCCGGGAAGTTCCCCCACTACATCCGTGCTTACGGGGTCCATACGCTCCACGGCCGGCCTTTGCCCTTCGCCATCGGCTGTAAGCTGGCGAATCCCCACCTGACGGTCATCGCCATCGGCGGCGACGGGGACGGCCTCGGCATCGGCGTCGGTCACTTCGTCAACGCCGGCCGTCGGAACGTGGACATCACGTACATCGTCGCCAACAACGGCGTCTACGGCCTAACGAAGGGCCAGGCCTCCCCGACCCTCGCCTTGGGCCTGAAGACGAAATCCCTGCCGAAACCCAACATCAATCAGGGCATCAATCCCCTACTTCTGGCCTTTGCCAGCGGGTACACGTTCATCGCCCGCACATACAGTTACGACGTCCGCCATCAGGTCGAGACCTTCAAGAAGGGCATCCTCCACCGAGGCTTGGCCTTCATTGACGTCTTGCAGGGATGCCCGACTTACAACGACCTATGGACGAAGGACTGGTACATGGGTCGGGACCACATCGACCCCGAGACGGGTAAGCCAGTCCCCCGGCTGTACCGTCTGGAGGACACGGGCTATGACCCCCGGATCCCCCCGGAAGGCCTCCCGAGGGAAGCGTACGAGGCCCGTGTCGCCCAGTTCGTCCAGAAGGCCCTCGAGTGGGGCGACCGGATCCCCATCGGCGTGTTCTGGAAAGACGAGTCCGTCTCGACTTACGAGGACCGGATCCGGGCGACGGCCCCGACGTACCTGGACTTCCCCCCGGCCCTCCGGCCCATCTGCGACGAGGACGGTCGGCCCTTGACGGACATCCGCAAGTTCCTCGACGAGCTTCGCGTCACGGGCCCATAGCCCCAGCCGAACCCGGAGCCCTTCAGGCCAGGCCCAAACGGCGGGCGAAGGGAAAGGGCAGGGTGGAGCCAACGTCCGGGGCATTCCGGAGAAGGGCGATCAGACGGTCTATGCCGAGGGCCACGCCCCCGGCCGGGGGCATGCCAAACCGGAGGGCTTCCAAGAAGGCTTCGTCGACCGGCACGGGGGGAACGCCCCGGCGAATTCGCTCCTCCCGCTCCCGCTCAAACCGTCGGGCCTGTTCGTCGGGGTCCGTGAGTTCTGTAAAGCCGTTGGCCAGTTCCAGGCCCCCGACGTAGAGTTCAAACCGTTCGGCGACTCCCTCGTCCGGTCGGACCCGGGCCAAGGCGGCCATGGAGGCCGGATAGTCGACGACGAAGACGGGCCGGTCCCGTCCGAGATGGGGTTCGACATAAGTCAGGAAGAGCCAGAGGACGGCGTTGTTCCAGTCGAGGCCCACTGGTATGGGGCCCAAGCCCCGGGCTTCGACGGCCTGCCGGAGGCCCTCGACGTCGGGATAGTCCCGGACGTCCAGACCTGTAGTCTGCCGGATGACCTCGACGAAGGGGATCCGGGGCCAGGGGGGCGTCAGGTCCAACGTCCCGTCCTGCCAGGGGACCCGATACGCCTGATGACGGGTCAGGTAGACCAAGAGGGCCTCGACCTCGGTCATGATGTCCCGATAGTCGGCAGGAGCCCGATACCACTCCAGTAAGAGAAACTCGGGCTCATGCCACCGACTCAGTTCTCCATTGCGGAAGGCGTGGGCGACTTGGAAGATGCGGGAAAAGCCGAGGGCGAGGAGTTTCTTCATCCCGTATTCGGGCGAGTAGGGCAAATAGGCTTGGACCTGACGGTCTCCCTGAACAAACGTTGTCTCAAAGGGGTCGAGGAAGGGTTCCATCCCCGGCGATGCGACGAGGAGGGGCGTGTCGACCTCCGTGTAGTCCCGGTCGTAGAAAAACTGTCGGACCTCTCGGAGGACGGCCCATCGGGCAGAAACGTAAGCCCAGGTCGTCGGTTGGCTCCAAGGGTGGTCCGGGGACCACGCTTGGGTCGGTGTTAGGCGTTCAACGGCAGGGACCCCCGGGATGGGCCGAATACGGACGGCCCACCAGTCCCCAATACGCCACGGTACTCCCTCTAAATCAGCGTCAGCAACCTCACAGGAGAACTCCCCGTCCCCGAGGCGGAGGGTCCAGACCCATCGATCAGGACCCCGCCGTTCGGCCCGGACAAGGCGGCCCCATCGGACGGCGGGCTCCGGGCCGAGGAAACGGGTCCGTTCAGACAGGATGGACCGCATGGCCGGGGCCGGTCAGTTGAGGTTGGACAGGATGGACCGGATCTTCTGGTGCTGGCGGAGTTTCTCGATGGCCTTCATCTCGATCTGGCGGACCCGCTCCCGGGAGAGGCCCACGATCTTGCCGATCTCCTTCAGCGTGTGGGTCCGGTTCCCCTTCAAACCGAACCGAAGCTCCAGGATTCTACGCTCCTTCGGGTCGAGTTCCTGCATGGCCTCTTCCAGGATCTCCTGGACGATCTTGGAGAAGGCCTGCTCTTCCAGATGAACGGACTCATCGCTGATGGTCTCCCCGACGACGATGTCGCCCTCCTGGTCGACGGGCTGGCTCAGGGAAATGCCTGGTGCCGCCAGTTCCAGGATGTTCTCCAGGTTCCGCTCGGAGACGCGAAGCTCCTCGGCGATCTCCCGGATCGTCGGCCGCCGCCGGAGTTCCCCGGCCTGGCGCTGGATCGTCTGACCGACCCGATAGACCATGTTGGCCACCTTTGGGGGCAACCGCAGGGGGTGGCCGAGGGCCGACAGGGCCTGCAGGATGGCCTGGCGAATCCACCACACGGCGTAAGACGTAAACTTCACGTTCCGGTCGGGGTCGAATCGACGGGCCGCCTCGATGAGGCCCAAGTTCCCCTCGTTGATGAGGTCCACAAAGGGAACGCCGTAACCCCGGTACTTCTTGGCGATCTTGATGACGAACCGGAGATTCGCCTCGACGAGGCGCCGAAGGGCCTCCTCGTCGCCCTGCTGAATGCGACGGGCCAGCTCCTTCTCCTCCTCGGGGGTCACCTGGGGGATGCGGGCGACCTCCTTCAAGTACAGCCGTAGGGTCCGGTTAGTGACCCGCGGAGGGTAGACCTTGGCCTGTTCCCGTTCCTTAATGGACAGGCGCTCCTCTTCCTTTTCCTTCGGGACCGGAACCTCGGCCACGACGCTGGAGGGTACACGTTTCCGCGCCAATGGAGACTCCTCCCGATTTTGGGAATCGAGTCCTGGACGCTCGGGTCTCTCGGCGTCGAACCCCCAGGACTTGACACCCACACGATCGATGGATGCAGGATAGAAAGGGCTCGGCTTCCGGTTACCGGATACCCAGAATCTGGTACCCGGCACCCCTGCACCCTTCCCCCATCTCAAACTCTACGGGACTTCTATCCCTTCTGTCACGTAGCCGGTCAGATACGGACAACGCGGCATCCCATGGATAGATTAGAGACGATGCCCCCTCGTTTGTTACAAATCTTCCTCCGAAGGGCCAAAAGACAGCAGACCTGCGGCCTCAGGGGGATGGAGGTGGCTCGGCCTCTCCCTCCGTTCGGACCCACTCGTCGAGGGGGATCAACGACATCCGGGGTGCCCGCACGAGGGCCGTCCGCATGCGGGCGTCGAAGTCTTGGATTTCCTGGCTCAGTTCCTCCTGCAGATACCGCAGGAGCTGATTAATCTGGGCCTTCATCTCTTCGATCTTGTCGAGGAGGTTCATGATGATCTCGACGCCCGCCAGGTTCACGCCCATCTCTCGGGTCAGGTTCAGGATCGTCTCCAGGCGCTTGAGGTCTTCCTCCGAGTAGAGGCGAGTATTCTTGGCCGTGCGCGACGGGCGAAGCAGACCCTCCCGCTCATACAGCCGAAGCGTCTGGGGATGGATGTTGTACATTTTGGCCACGACGCCGATCGAGTAAAACTTCTTCCGCTCGTTGGCCGAACGACGTGTCTTCATGACACCGTCCTCAGGAGTTCCTTCCGGGGGTCGCCCCGGTACAGATGTTCAATCTCCCGAAACAGCTGACGGGATCGTTCATCCTGGACTTCGGGGACGACAACGCGGACTTCCACATACTGGTCTCCCCGACCGTCGCCCGGGATGGGGATCCCCTTGCCGGGAATGCGGAAGACCTGACCCGACTGGGTTCCCGGTGGAACCCGCATCGTCACGACGCCGTCGACCGTCGGGACCTCGATCCGAGCCCCCAGGACGGCCTCAGGGACCGTGATGGGGACGGTCACGTAAATATCATGGCCCTCCCGACGAAATACGGGATGGGGCTGAACCTGGACGACCAGGTAGAGGTCCCCCGGCGGGCCGCCCCCCTCGCCGTCGTGACCGTAGCCAGCCACCCGGAGACGGGCCCCATTCTCAACACCGGCCGGAATACGGACCCGAACCCGCTCCGTGCGTGCCGTCCACCGCTGGCCCCGGCAGACGTTACAGGGCGAGCCGGGCACTCCTCCCGTCCCCCGACAGGTCGGACACGTGACGGCAAATCGCATGTAACCAGAAGCCCGAGTCACATGACCCGTCCCTCGACACGTCGGGCATGACTGGGCGTGGCCCGCCGCATGGCCGGTCCCATAGCAGGCCCCGCAGGCCACCCGTCGGCTGACCTCGACTTCGACCTCCCGCCCCCTCACGGCATCCAGAAAGCCGATGGTGACCGAAACGGTAATGTCCTCTCCCCGACGGGGTCGCGTGGCACCCCGGCCGGACTGATGACGGCGCCCCCGGATAAAGTCGAAAAAGTCGCTGAAGACGTCCCGGAACGTGTCCGCCCCAAAGCTTCCAAAGTCGAAGTCCTCGACGAAGATTCGGAAGTCCTCCGGTGAGGGGCCACCCGGACCCGGAGCGCCGCCCTCGAAGACCGTCCCATAGCGGTCATACTGCTCCCGTAGCTTGGGGTCACTGAGGACCCGGTACGCCTCCTGGATCTTCTTGAACATCTCCTCAGCCTGCTTGTCACCGGGGTTCAGGTCAGGATGGTACTTACGGGCCAACTTCCGATACGCCTTCTTGATCTCCTCCAAGGAGGCGTCTCGCGATACCCCCAGAATCCGATAGTAATCGTCTCGCGGACCACCCGACCACGCCATCACCGACCCCTCTACCGGGTCCGGGCTTCATTCAGGACTTCGACCGACCGTCGTCGACGATCTCGGCATCGATGACCGTCCCAGAGCCGCCTCCGCCCGAACTCTCGGGTCGGGCCTCCGTATAGCCGCCGGCCGTCGACGCCGCCCGCTGGTACAAGAATACGGCGACCTCATTGTTCGCCCGCAGAAGCTCGTCGGTCGCCCGCCGGATCCGGTCGACGCCGCCCTCCTGAAGGGCCTGCCGACAGTCTTGGATGGCCTTCTCCAGCCGCTGGACCAGGTCGCTGGGAATGCGCTCCCGGTTCTCCCGCAAGAGCTTCTCGGTCTGATAGATCAGATTGTCGGCCCGGTTCCGCTCTTCGACCTCTTCCTTCCGACGACGGTCTTCCTCGGCATACCGTTCGGCCTCCCGGATCATGCGCTCGACTTCCTCCTTGGTCAGACCGCTGGAGGCCGTCACCGTGACCTTCTGCTCCCGACCCGTCGCCAGGTCCCGGGCACTCACGTGAAGGATGCCGTTGGCATCGATCTCAAAGGTCACTTCAATCTGGGGCACGCCGCGCGGGGCCGGCGGAATACCGTCCAGGATGAAGCGGGCCAGCGTCCGGTTGTCCTTCGCCAAAGGCCGCTCGCCCTGGGTGACGTGGATCTCGACGCTCGTCTGATTGTCGGCGGCCGTCGTGAAGATCTCGCTCCGGCGAGTCGGGATCGTCGTGTTGCGGGGGATCAGGACGTGCACGACGCCGCCCAGAGTCTCGACGCCCAGGGACAGGGGCGTCACGTCCAGCAGGAGGATCTCCCGGAATTCACCGGCCAGAACGGCCGCCTGAATGGCCGCCCCCACGGCCACGACCTCGTCGGGATTGACGCCCTTGTGGGGCTCCTTCCCAAAGAAATCCCGCACAATCTGCTGAACCCGGGGGATGCGGGTCGAGCCGCCGACCAGGATGACGGCGTCGATCTGCTCGGGCCGGAGCTTGGCGTCCTCGAGGGCTTGCCGGCACGGCGGGATCAGCCGCTGGAGGATGTCCTCGACCAACGACTCGAACTTGGCCCGAGTCAGCCGAAGCTGGATGTGCTTGGGTCCCGTCGCGTCAGCCGTGATAAAGGGCAGATTGATCTCCGTCTCCAACGACGAGGACAGCTCGATCTTGGCCTTCTCGGCGGCGTCCCGAATCCGCTGGAGGGCCATCCGGTCCTGGCTCAGGTCGATCCCCGTCTCCCGCCGGAACTCCTCCATGATCCACTCCATCAGCCGCCGGTCGATGTCGTCCCCACCGAGATGCGTGTCGCCGTTCGTCGCCTTGACCTCGAAGACGCCCTCGCCGATCTCGAGGATCGAGATGTCGAAGGTCCCGCCCCCAAAGTCAAAGACGGCGATCGTGCCCTCCTTCTTCTTGTCAAAACCGTACGCCAGGGCGGCCGCCGTCGGCTCGTTGACGAGCCGGACGACCTCCAGGCCGGCGATGGCCCCGGCGTCCTTGGTTGCCTGCCGCTGGGCGTCGTTGAAGTAGGCCGGGACCGTAATGACGGCCTTCTCGACCTTCTCCCCCAGGTACGCCTCGGCCGCCTCCTTCAAGTAGCGCAGGATCTGCGCCGAGACCTCCGGGGGAGAAAAGACCTTCCCGGCGACCTCGACCCGGGCGTCGTCGTGGGGTCCCCGGACGACCTTGTAGGGGACCCGCCGGATCTCGTCCAGGACCTCGTCATAGCGGCGGCCCATGAAACGCTTGATGGAGTAGACGGTGTTCTCGGGATTGATCAGCATCTGACGCTTCGCCGCCGGGCCGACCAGCCGCTCCCCCGTCTTGGTAATGGCAAACATCGAGGGCGTCGTACGTCCGCCCTCGGGGTTCGGGATCACGACGGGCTGACCGCCCTCCATGACGGCCACGACCGAGTTTGTCGTCCCGAGGTCGATACCGATGATCTTGGGCATGGACTCCCTCCACCGCCCGCAAAGCTTCTTCATCCTATAGGATAGGACTTAAGCATGACGTTGTCAAGAAATGGTGATAACGCTAAACTAACCTCAAGGCCCCGGTCGCCGACCGATGAACGCCAGGAGCCGACCCGTGTCCCCCCGCCGGTGGGAAAACAACCAGGCCCCATTACAGGCCGTGCACAGCCGAAGGGGATGAATCTGGGACCGCCGCAAGCCCCGCCGCCGAGCCTGCAGGATATTCAAACCCACCAGGTCCAGAAACCACGCCGACGCCCTCTGCTCGATGACGTAGGGAGCCCAGTCGGGGTACGCCCGGTCGACGGCCTCGAGGACGTCCGGACCGACGGTGTAACAGCACCGCTGAATGGCAGGTCCCAGCACGATCTCGACCCGGCTCAGGTCGCTCCCCTGGGCCTCCAGGACCGCTAAGGCCGCCTCCAGGACACCCTGGACTGTCCCCCGCCATCCGGCGTGGACGATTCCGACGGCAGACAGAGCTCCGTCGTAGATCCATATCGGGATGCAGTCGGCGACCGTGACGCCCAACAGGAAGGCCGTCCGGTCCGTGATCAGACCATCGGCCTCGGGCAAGTCTTCTCCGGAGTGGACAGGCGCCGGATTCCATAACACGGTCGTCCCGTGCACCTGGGACGTATAGGCGACCCCCCAATCGGAAATGTCCAAGAGGTCCATCAGGAGGGTCAGTCGCCGTCGGAAGGTCTCGGACCGCTTGTCCTGAAAGTCAGGCGTCTCCGGCCATACCCACCGGGGAAGGGAGGGCTGGAGCCGTCGGGTAACGAGGCCATGGACGATCTCGCCCCATTGGAGCCACCGGTCGTATCCCAGCAGATACCATCCGTTACTCAACGTCCACCAACGATATCCCATCGTCGGTCCTTGTTCCGCTCCGCGCGGGTTTTCGGGGCTGGGTCCCCGGGACCGGGGTCGGGCCAGACCTGCCAGGCGTCCAGACGGAGTCCAGAGCCAGGACTTATCCAGAGGAAAGTCATCCGTCCGGCTTCGGATGACGTCGCCTCCCAGTCCAGCGTCTCATACCGATTCGAAGGCGGGACCCGGAAGGTCCACCGGATGCGTATGCGGCCCTGACTGTCTAAGACCCACACCGGAAGGACGACCTCTGCCGCCGCCTCATTCCGAACCCTCAGGCGGAACCGCCATCGCCCGGCCGGAAGGTCCATCGTCCAGACACACAGGACCGGACCCGTCCGAGCGGACCGAACGGCGACGGACCGGGATGCTCCGGGGTCCACCACGGGGAGACCGACTTCCCGTGGACATCGCTCGAACTCGATGACCGTGTCGACCGTCGCCAGGGGACCCATTGAGGGTCCCACCGTCTCGGCCGATCGGAGGGGGACCGTCACGGACTCGCCTGGGCCGATGCGGTAAGACCGGCCGTCGGGAGACCGCCACTCGTGAGCCCAGAAGGAGTCTGTATTCCCCAGGAGGACAAAAGCCGTTCCGTCCGGACGGGGGTCGACCCGTCGGATGTGCAGGCCGGGTTCCGGCGGGGGAAATCGAGCCCATAGTTCGACCCGCCGATTCCGGAGGTAGAAGAAGAGGAGGAGGCGCACCCGTTCGGGTTCGTCGGGACGAGCAGACAGATAGGCCAAATGGCCCAGGAGCTGGTCCCGGTCATCGGGGAAATCGACCAGCACAAAGTGCGTGACCCCGAGACGGTCTAGGATGCCGGGCTTCCAGTTGAGCTTCCTGGGCTCATAGATGGGATGAGCCCGGAAGGGCGTCTCCAAGGCCAGGGTCGGGCTGAAGTTTCCCGTCAGGACACTCCCGGCGGGAAGGTACTCGGCCAGGAACCGGGAAAAGTCCTGCAGACGGGTCGAGGGTCCACACCGCCACCAGTGGAGGGCCCAGGCGATCTGCGTTCCGACTTCGGCTCCGACGAGGAGGACGATCCCGGCGACGGCCCATCGTCGCCAGTCAGTTCTGGAGTCGAGGTGGGTCGACCGACGGTGCCATCGCCGCCAGACGGCCACCCCGACGAGGGTCCCGACCGTCGCCAGGGCGGCCAGCAAGGCCAGGGTCCAGTAGGCCCCGTAGTAATTTTGGGGGAAGGGTCGGACGTCGTAGTTCAAGAGGGACGGCCATCGCTCCCGGAGGAAATAGAAGAGTCCCGAGTTCAGGATGGTCCGGACGATTTCCCCCCACCACAGGAAATACCAGGGCGCCCATCGCCACGAGCCGGCGCATCCGAAGGACCCGGCGGCGATGCGGTAGAGGCCCGCCACGGCGAGAAAGAAGAGGGCCAGGAAGGCCGGGAGCCAGAACCGCAGGTACCGATAGTACAGGAGGCTGTAGGTCCCGAATTCGCTCACGAACCACAGCCAGGCGAGGCGTTCCAGGGGGGTCGTCGTCCCCCCGCCCCATCGGCGGATCGGGACCGTCAGGACCTGTACGGCCCCGACCAGCGTCAGGACAGGCATGTACCGGAGCATGTAAGCCGTTCCCGGTTCCGTCCAGAGATGGCGCAGGACGTCCAGCCACGACCGGGGCCGCCGCAATTCCCAGTCCCATCCGAAGAACATGCGGAATACGTCCCGATGAGGCCAGAAGACCAGAGCCCCCCACGTCAGAAAGCCCAGAGCCAGCCCCAGCAGGAGCCAGCGGTAGCGGGTCCATGCCCGCCGCAGGGAGCCGCCTTCTCGTTCCAGGGCCACGTCGAGGGAAGCCAGCAGGAGGGCCAGCGTGAAGGGGTGGGTGAGACCTTTGGTCATGTAGGCCAGGACCGTCGCCAGACCGGTCCCGAACCAGTACCGAGGCCGCTCGACTCCCAGGACCCAGAGATATACGGCCAAAGCCAGGAAAAAGAGGAGCTCGCCGGTCCGATTCCCGATGCGGGCATACGTCCAATGAAGGTAGTGAACCCCCAGGAGGGTCATGCCGAGGAAGCCCCACAGGAAGCCGAAGGTCCGGCTCAGGACGGCGAACACGACGCCCAGGGTCAGGCTTGAGAAGAGAGCCGGCACGACCTGGGTTTGCCAGTAGCCGACCCCCAAGAGGCGGTAGCTCAAGTAGGTGAAGAGATGGGGCACGGGGTTCAGATACATCAGATTCCATTCGTCGAGCGTCCACCGACCCGTCAGGACCTTGTTGCGGGCGTTGACGGCATAGTTACCCGAATCGACCAGTTCGCCCCAGCTCCAGTCCAAGTCTTCCGGAGCGTCGTAGGTCAAAAAAGCCCATCGGGGGATGCACAGAAGGATCCACGTGACGATGACGAGGAGCCGCCGTCGGTCGGGAATTCCGGCCAGAGGCATGAACATCCGAGGCCTGCTCACCCGGCGCATTCCAGGTGCGCATCATTGTGGCCGGACACGCCGGGAAGATGCAAACCCGATGGGCGCGTCTCCGTCCCGGTACCCGGCCCCCGACCATGAAGGGCGAGGGAGATGGGACCTTCCTTCGCCCTTCGTCCCACCGAGGGTCGGACATCGCGAACTCGGCACCCGATCAGGTTCGGGTTGCCACAATGAGGCCGTCCTCCCGGACGTCCCATCGGACGTCGGGAAGGAACTGACGGGCCACATACAGGCTGGCCCGTGTGTGGGACGTGAGGACGGACGTCCGGAGGCGGCCTCCGGCCCATGCCAGAAAGGGCACGAGCTGGTCTGCCAGGTGACGGTCCACACAGGCACCCGCCTCGAGCTCCTCCATGAGTTGACGGGCGGCCTGGACCCCAACAGTCTCGGCCGGCACGCCCCGCTCTCCGAGCGCCGAAGCCCCCAGGCGGTACTCGACGGCGAGGTCCGCCACATCTTGCAAAACGGCCCACAGTACGATCCCTGCCCCGGGCGAAGCCGTCTCTGAATAGTTCCCCCGGACCGACACGGGGACGTCAGACAGGCACCCCAGAGCGTTCACGGCCGCTTCCCGAAGGCGCTCGACCACGCGAGCCGACCGCAGGGAATGAGAGGCGTGAGCCACGCCCTCGATACGGACGAGTCGACCCGATCCGTCCAATCGGAGGGGTTCGGGCGGCGTCCCGTGGGGTTGGGCCCAAAGCTCGACCCGACCCCCACCGGCCGGATAGTAGCCCCGCCGGAGCAGACGGAATGAGAGCCGGGCCCACCGTTGAAGATGAAATAGCAGGACAGATCCGAAATAATCGACCGGGATGCTCCAGGGCACGTCCGTCCCGCCCCGGACGACCCACCGGGTCTCGGCCGATCCCATCACGACAGGCAAGAGAACCGCCTGCAAGAGGAGGGTCACCGAACCGGCCGTGCCGATATCGATCTCGTAGTCGCCCGGTCGGATCGGACCCGGCTCGAACTCCAGTTCCGTCGACCCGACCCGGTCACCCCGGACTTGGGCCCCGCAGAGACGGGCGGCCGCGCGGACGCTGTGCAGGTGCTGGGGCCGCAGGCCCGGCTGGGGTCGATGGGCCCGGATATGGCCGATCCGAAAGGGACGGCCCGTCAAGACGCTGAAGCCCAGGGCATGCCGCAGGATCGAGCCGCCGCCTTCCTCTTCCCGCCCGTCCAATTCGACCCACGCCGTTTCCATCGGACCTGTACCGGTGATTTTGAAAGAGATGCATGCATTTCAAATCTGAACCGAGCACTACTCCTCGGCCACAGGGATTCCATACTATATCTAAGCCCCGTTCGCTAAAGCGGGGTCACCCGCTTTTGGATGCCCTCCATCATCCCTGGGGCCGTGTACTACTCGACCGAGGAGAGGTCTGACATCCGTGGGGAAACTTCTACCGAAGGAGGCGCCGGGAGGGTCCGTCGGGCCATCCGCCTATTCCGCCAGGCCTCGATGAGGCCCGGCAGGACCGACAGGAAGACGACGAGGGCGATGACCCAGTGTAAGTACTTCTGGATATTCGGTACGGCCCGACCCAACGTATAGCCCGTCAGGACCATGCTGAAGACCCACAAGACGCCGCCCACGACGTTATACGTCACAAAGCGACGGTAGCGCATCTGGGCCGCTCCGGCCACGGCCGGCGCAAAGGTCCGGACGATGGGCACGAATCGAGCCAGCACGATGGTCTTGGCCCCATACTTCTCGTAAAAGGCATGCGCCCGCTCCAGGTGCGACCGGCGAAACCACCGGCCGTCCGGACGCCGGTAGAGCGCCTCGCCCGCCCGACGGCCGATCCCATAGCCGACCTGGTCTCCGGCGATGGCCGTCAGGGTCGTCAGGCCCAATAGCAGGCCCAGGTCCAGATGGCCGGCCGCCGCCAGAATCCCGGCCGTCACCAGTAGGGAGTCCCCGGGAAGGAAGAATCCGACGAACAGACCGGTCTCGACGAACACGATCCCGGCGACTCCCAGGACACCGCCCCACTGGATGATGGTCTGGACGTCGGTGACATAGCGAAGCCATTCCGGCAGGACCATGCCCACCCTCCTCCGGGATCTCCGAGGCCACGGCGCCCGCGTGAGGGGCACCCCCGATGACGGATGAAAGTGCTCGCATTGTAGCGAAAACCGGCCCGAAATCCAACGACCCCCGGCATCCCCCGATCCCTCACCCTCCCGGGGGGTCGGCCGGAACGGGGACGGGCGTCCTCAGACGGCTGTGACGGAAACCGTACAGGAAGTAAAAGACCAGGCCCACCGCCAGCCACAGGAAGAACCGGACCCACGTGATAGTAGGCAGGTGCCAAGCCAAGTACCCACAGGTCAGGATACTCAGCAGGGGAACCCACGGGGTCAAGGGCGTCCGGAAGGGGCGGGGACGGTCCGGCTCCTTGTATCGAAGGACGAGCACACCGGCCGAGACGATCATGAAGGCAAACAGGGTCCCGATGTTCGTCAGCTCGACCATCTCCTGGATGTTGGTGAAGGCCGACGTCCCGGCAACGATGACGCCCGTCAGGATCGTCGTCACGTAAGGGGTCCGAAACCGGGGATGGACGGCCGCCGCCCACGACGGGAGCAGGCCGTCCCGGGCCATGGAGAAAAAGATCCGAGGCTGGCCCAGCTGAAAGACCAGTAGGACGGCCGTGTGGGCGATGACGCTCCCGAAGGCGACCACACCCGTGATGAAATGAAGCAGGCGGCTCTCGCCGACGGCCTTCAGGGCGACTGTCAGGGGCTCCGGCGTGTTCAACTGCGTGTACGGGACCATGCCCGTCAGGACGGCCGCCACGGCGACGTAAATCAGCGTACAGACGATCAACGACCCAATGATCCCGATGGGCAGGTCCCGGGCCGGATTCCGGGCTTCCTCGGCCGCCGTCGAGACGGCGTCAAACCCGATGTAGGCAAAGAAGATGATGGCCGCCCCGGCCATGATGCCCTTCCAGCCGCCGGGTGCGAAAGGCGTGTAGTTCCCTGGCTTCACGTAAAACAAACCCGTCACGACGAACAGCCCCAGGACGGCCAGCTTGATAAGGACCATGACGTTGTTGAACCACGCGCTCTCCTTGATGCCGATGACCAGGATGACCGTCAGGACCGTGATGATCATCACGGCCGGCAGGTTGAAAACGACGGGGACACCCAATAGGACCGGATGACTGCAGAACCCGGCCAACGCCAGCCGTGTAGGGGCATCCATCATCTCCGGCGAGACCAGGTGCCGGTAATCGCACACTTGGCTAAGCGAGATGGAGATGCCAAGCACCTCTGAGAGTTTGGAAACGGCCGCCTCGGCGGCCATCCGGGCCGTCCGGAAGTCGGTCGCCATCCAGGCCGGGAACTCGAAGCCAAAGCCCCGCAAGAATTCCTGGAAATAGCCGGACCAGGAAATGGCGACGGCTACGTTTCCGACGGCATACTCGAGGATGAGGTCCCACCCGATGATCCAGGCGACGAGCTCGCCCAGGGTCGCATAGGCGTATGTGTAAGCCGAGCCACTGACGGGGACCATCGAGGCCATCTCGGCGTAACAGAGGGCCGCCAGGGTGCACGCCAGACCCGTAAACACGAAACTCAGGACGATGGCCGGCCCCGCCGGGGGCCGCACGCCGGGGTCGCCCGCCGAGGCCGTCCCGACCGTCGCGAAGATACCGGCCCCGATGATGGCCCCGATCCCCAGAAAGACCAGGTCCGTCGCCGTAAGGACCCGTTTCAGCCCCGTATGGAGAGCTTCGTCCTGCAGAACGTCGACGCTTTTCCGACGAAACAGGCCACGCATGGACCCCTCCCGATCCCTCCCGGCCTGGACGGAGACGAGAGGAGGCAGGATACAGGGTACCCTTTACGGACACAAGACACGGGCAAACGGTATCCGCCTGGGTTCCCGAGCAGTATACCCGGACAGGGCATGTCTTTCCAGGCTCGCCGACAAAAGCGGCGTGAGGCCTAAACTCCCCCACGGGCGATTCCCCAAGGGGCCCCGACCGGCCCTGTTAACCCCACCGGGAGAACGGGCGTCCTCATAATGCGCACTCGGCTCCCGGCCTTCGACCCACGGCCGCCGGACTCCGAAAGCGACCGGGAACCGGCTGTCGGAATCGGGGACTTGCCCTTTACGGAGGACCGCCATGACGCGGGCCGCTTCGCCTATTCGAGTCGTCTCCCTGGGGGCTCTGGCCCTGGGCCTGCTCGCCGCCTGCAGGCCAGGCTGGGCTTATCGGCTTGAGGGTACCTTCGAGCGGGACCTTTCGGTCTCGGTCCCGGTCCGACTGACGGTCCGGAATCCCCACGGGACCGTCCGAGTCCGCCGGGGCGAGCCGGGTCGAGTCCACGTCGTGGGTCACGTCACCGTCCGAGCCCCTTCCCGGAAGCGGGCCGAGGCGTGGCTTCAACGGATAATGGCCGAACCCCCGGTCACCCAGACCGACGGCGACGTTCGCATCGAAGGGCCGACCTGGGCCCGCCGGTCCTGGGGCCTCTTCGGATCCCCCTGGGGCCTCCGGGTCGACTACACGGTGGACGTGCCGCCAGAAACGGACGTACGGATCACGACCGGCTCGGGGGACGTCGAGGTCCGAGACGTAGACGGCCCGGTCCGAGTCCGGACGGGTTCGGGGGACGTCGAGGTCCGGGCTGTCCGAGCCACCGTCGAGGTGTGGACGGGGAGCGGCGATATCCGTATCGGCGAAGTCCGAGGCGACGTCGACGTCCGGGTCGGTAGCGGGGACGTCCGCTTGGAGGCGGTCCTCGGCCGTGTGACCGTCCGGACGGGGAGTGGCGACCTGACCGTCGACCGGGTCGAGGGAACCGTCGAGTTTGCCACCGGGAGCGGCGACGTGACCCTGACCGACATCGCCGGCGACCTCCGGGGCCGGACCGGCAGTGGGGACGTCATCCTCCGGGTCCGTCAAGTCCCGACGGGCCGGACCTGGGACTTGAAGACGGGTTCGGGGGACGTCGAGGTCACCCTCCCCGAGACGGCCCACTTCGAAGTCGATGCCGCTACGGGAGCCGGCCGCGTGACGGTCGACTTCCCCCTGACACCGGCCGCCGTTCAAGGGCGGCGGCACGTGCGGGGAGTTGCGGGAAGCGCCGACTTACGAATCGAGGCCCGCGTGGGAACGGGTTCTATCTGGATCCGTCGGTCGGCCGAGTCTCAGTGAACCCGCCCGAGGGGCCGAAGATAAAAGTCCAGCTCCTCTCGGGAGAATCGGTAGGCGGCATTGCAGAAGCCGCACCGGACCTCGACGGTCGGCTCCCGTCGGAGGTCGTCGATGAGGGCCTGGCGGTCCATCGCCATCAGGACCTCGAGGGCTCGGCTCCGTCGACACCGGCACCGGAAACGAAGGGGTCGGACCTCCAAAACCCGGGGCTGGCCCCCCTCGAGGAGCCGATGGACCAGCTCGAGGGGGTCCGGATGCCGCCAGAGCCACTGACTGATGCCGCCCAAGGCCCGAATGCGCTCCGACAGTCGGTCCATAGCCGCCTCGTCCGCGTCGGGCAGACGCTCGACCAGACACCCCCCGGCGGCGATGACCCGCTCCCGCCGGATGAGGACCCCAAGCAAGACGGCCGAGGAGACCTGTTCGGACTGAAGGAGATAATAGGCCAGGTCTTGGGCGATTTCCCCGCTGACGAGGGGGACCGTGCTGGCGTAAGGCTCGCCCAGACCCAGGTCCCGCAGGACGGTGAAGTATCCCCGGCCGACGGCTCGGGCCACGTCCCACTTGCCGTCCCGGAGGGGGAGGTCGACCTGGGGGTTGCGGACGTATCCCCGGAGATGACCGACGCCGTTGCACTCGGCGACGACCTCCCGGAGGGGTCCGTCGCCGGTGATGTGGATCTGGACCCTCTGCTGGGCCGTCGGCTTGAGGTATGCCGACAGGAGGGCCGATCCGATGAGGGTCCGGCCGAGGGAGGCGGTGGCGACGGGGGAGGTCGTCAGCCGTCGTCGGACGGTATTGAGCAGGGAGGTAGCCGTCGCGACGACGACCCGAACGCGCCAGTGGTCATCGACGACCCGCAGGAGGCGTTGCCGCATGGGCCGGCCTCGGGGAGGGGGATTTGGAGGGATAAGATAGCATGGCTGGAGCTCGGCGTCGATAGCATGATTATTGAAAGCTAAGATTATACATTCATACATCAAGGAGTAGGCTCCTCGGACCTCCCTTCCCCTAAATGTGCCAGTTATCTCATTTTATTCCCACATTGCTTGTACATTTTGTGTAATGAACAATTTTTAATTTTTGTAAAAGAATTAAGTTTCTATATGGACTTCTGTGAACATAAGGCGTCGATCCGTATAATTTTTCTGAAGTCGTACCGGGAAACCCTTGACGGAATCAGAAAAAGAGGGGTGATTTCGCGGGAAGATCCGCACCGGCCCTTGACAAACCCAGGGTTCGGCGTTATACTTGAGTTGAAAATATTCGAACCCAAGCCGCCCGTGGCAGAGCGACAATCTGCCACCCGGTGACGGTCCGTCACCGGTCAGAGGAGGTTCCCGATGGCGCGTAGAGCCAAGGGCGCCAAAGTCACGAAGGCCCATCTGGTAGACCGGGTGGCGCGACTGGCGGGCCTCACCAAGACCCAGGCCCACCAGGCCATCGACGCCGTCATCAAGGCTATCCAGGACGCCTTGGCCGGCGGGTCGACCGTCAACCTGGTGGGCTTCGGCTCCTTCGTCGTCGCCCAGCGAAAGGCCCGCAAAGGCCGGAACCCCAGGACCGGAAGGCCGATGACTATCCCGGCCCGGACGGTCGTCCGCTTCCGGCCCGGACGGAAGCTCCGGGAGGCCGTCGCGAAGTAAACGTTCCCCCTTGGCCCCCTTGTCCCCCCTTTTCACGGGCAGGCCCTCCTCCCCCTGAGGGCCTGCCTCCTCCCAGCGTCGGTCGTGGGCTTGAATCCCTCCGTGCCTATCCGTATAGTCATGGACGGAAGGTGAACCTCGGGAGGCCCTCGTCGTGCGACCCCCCATTCGGAAGGAACGCCTCTTTACGCCGGGACCGACCCCCGTCCCGCCCTTCGTGACAGCGGCGATGGCGCGGGCGGCCGTCCTTCACCATCGGCACCCCGAATTCCGGGAAATCTGGCAGAGGGTCTGTGACGGTCTGCCGGCCCTGTGGGGGGTCTCCGAACCGGTCGTCCTCGTGGCGGGTTCCGGGACGGCGGGGATGGAGGCCCTGGTCGCTAATCTCTTTGAGCCCGGTGAGAAGGTCCTCGTCGGTTCTATCGGGAAGTTTGGGGAGCGCTGGGTCGAGATCGCCCGTCAGCGTGGCCTCGACGTGGTCGTCATCGAGCGACCCTACGGCTATGCCCTCTCACCGGAATCGGTCGAGGCGGCCCTGGCGGCCCATCCCGACGCGGCGGGCTTCCTCATGCAGGCCTGCGAGACATCGACGGGTGTAGAAAACCCCTTGGGCCCGCTGGCCGAGGTCCTGGCCGGCCGTTCGGTCCTATGGGTCGTCGACGCCATCTCGGGGATGGGGACGATGCCCATCGAGGTGACGGCCTGGGGGATCGACGGCCTCGTGACGGCCTCTCAGAAGGCCTGGATGCTCCCCCCGGGGCTGGCGATGGTCTACCTGAGCCCCCGGGCGTGGGCGAAGGCCCGTCGGGTCCGGACCCGGCCCTACTACCTGGACTTGGTCCGCCTCCGGGCAGCCCAGGAGGAGGGGGACTCGGCCTTTACGCCGGCCATCCCCCTTGTCGTCGGCCTGGGGGAGGTGATAGACTACATCCGACGTCTGGGAGGTTTGGAGAGTCTGATTCAAAATAGTCGGCAGTTGGCCGAATACTGTCGGCGTCGTCTGACCGAGGGCGGGTGGACGCTCTTTGCGAAGGAGCATCCGGCCGGTGCCCTGACGGCCATCGAGGTCCCGCCCGGATGGGACGGCGTCCTTTGGGTCCGGAGGCTCCGGGAGGACTACGGCCTGATCGTGGCCGGCGGCCAGGGTTCTCTGAAAGGCCGCATCTTTCGGGTCGCCCATATGGGCTACGTGGACCTGGCGGACGTGGCCGGGATGGTCGCCTGCCTCGAGGAGGCTTACCGGTCTTTCGGGACCGGGTGAGGCGGAAAAGAGGAGGAGGGATGGCACGTCGGCTGGGAGAGATGTTGCTGGAAGCCGGGTTGATCACCCGGGAACAGCTCGAGCGGGCCCTGGACCATCAGAAGGAAACGGGCAAGCGGATCGGCGTTTGCCTCGTCGAGCTAAACTTCATCACGGAAGAAGAACTGGCCGATTTCCTCAGCAAGAAGCACGGTGTCCCCGCCATCAATCTACGCCACTTCGAGATCGACCCGAGCGTCATCCGACTGGTCCCGCCGGAGTTGTGTCGACGCTTCATGCTGATTCCCGTCAGTAAGTCGGGTCCGACCCTGATGGTCGCCATGTCCGACCCGACGGACCTCGAGGCCATCACCCAGGTCGAGTTTGCGACGAACTACTCGGTCGAGCCCGTCGTCGCCCCCGAGACGATGATCCTGGAAGCCATCCGGAAATATTACGGGGGAGAGCACGGGATCGACCTTCCCCGGACCCTGACGGGGGGCCCGACCGGCGTCGTCGGGGAGCCCAGTTTTGAGGAGCTGATCGACGCCGAGCTCGGCGATGAGGCTATCGAGGAGCTGGCCGAGGACATTTCCCTGGACACCGAGTCCCTCATGAAGGCCGCCGAGGAGCGGCCCATCATCCGGCTCGTCAACAAGATCATCTACGAGGCCGTCCGACAGGAGGCCAGCGACATTCACATCGAGCCCTACGAGAAGGAGATGCGGGTCCGGTACCGCATCGACGGGGTCCTCCATCCTATCTTTAGTCCGCCCATTAAGCTCCGGGACGCCATCGTGTCCCGGATTAAGGTCATGTCCCGGCTGGACATTGCCGAGAAGCGGCTTCCCCAGGACGGCCGGATCAAGATGCGCCTGCGGGTCGAGGGCCGGCTGAAGACCCTGGACTTCCGGGTCTCGGTCCTGCCGACCATCTGGGGTGAGAAGGTCGTCATTCGAATTCTGGACCCCGATCGGCTATTCCTGGACATGACGAAGCTGGGCTTCGAGCCCGAGTCGCTGGAGCGCTTTGAGCGGGCCATCACGAAGCCCTGGGGGATGATCCTCGTGACGGGGCCGACCGGAAGCGGCAAGACCAACACGCTGTACTCGGCCATCTCCCGCCTGAACACGCCAGAGGTGAACATCCTGACGGCTGAGGATCCCGTCGAATTCAACCTCTTTGGGATCAACCAGGTCCAGGTCAATGAGACCATCGGCCTGACCTTTGCGGCGGCCCTGCGGTCGTTTCTACGCCAGGACCCGAACATCATCCTCGTCGGCGAGATTCGGGACTTTGAGACGGCCGAGATCGCCATCAAGGCGGCCCTGACGGGCCACTTGGTCCTCTCGACCCTGCACACAAACGACGCCCCGAGCACGGTCACCCGTCTGATGAATATGGGCATCGAGCCCTTCCTGGTCGCCACGTCTGTCCATCTCATCCAGGCCCAGCGGCTCGTCCGTCGGATCTGCCAGGAGTGTAAGGAAGAGATCAAAGTGCCGACCCAAACCCTCATTGAGGTCGGTTTCACGCCTGAGGAGGCTAAGTCGGTCAAGATCTACAAGGGGCGGGGATGTAGTCGTTGCAACAACACGGGTTACCGGGGGCGTATCGGCCTGTTTGAGGTCCTGGAGTTTGATGACGACATCCGGGAGATGGTCCTGTCGGGAGCGTCGGCCCTGGAGATCCGCCGGGTCGCCATCGAGAAGGGGATGATCACCCTCCGGCGGAGTGGCCTCATCAAGGTCATGAACGGTATCACGACCCTCGAGGAGGTCTTGCGGGAGACAGTCAAGTAAGTCGGAATTTTTGGACACGGAGGGCCGGGCCATGTCATTTACCCTGCATGACCTCTTGAAGCGTCTGATCGAGATGGAGGGGACGGACCTGCACATCACGACGGGCCAGCATCCCATCCTCCGGATCCACGGGTCCCTGGTCCCCCTGTCGGACTTTCCGAAACTGACGCCGGTCGATACGAAGCGGCTGTGCTACAGCGTCCTGACGGACTCCCAGAAGAAGCGACTGGAGGAGAACCTCGAGCTGGACTTCTCCTTCGGCGTGAAGGACATCGGCCGGTTCCGGGCCAACGTGTACTTTCAGCGAGGGTCCATCGCCGGGGCGTTCCGCCTGATCCCCTTTGAGATCCGTGGGTTCGAAGAGCTGGGTCTGCCGCCCATCGTCCAGACGCTCTGCAATAAGCCCCGGGGTCTCGTCCTCGTGACGGGTCCGACGGGCTCTGGGAAGTCGACGACCCTGGCGGCGATGATCGACAAGATCAACCGGGAGCGGCCCGTTCACATCGTGACCATCGAGGACCCCATCGAGTACATCCATCACCATAAGCGGGCGATGGTCAACCAGCGGGAGGTCCACAACGACACCCATTCCTTTGCCAATGCCCTGCGAGCCGTCCTACGGCAAGACCCCGACGTCGTCCTCGTCGGTGAGATGCGGGACTTGGAGACCATCGAGACGGCCATCCGCATCGCCGAGACGGGACACCTGACGTTTGCGACACTCCATACGAACTCGGCGGCTGAGACGATCCACCGGATCGTGGACGTGTTTCCTCAGCACCAACAGCCTCAGGTCCGGGCCCAACTGGCCCTGATCCTGCAGGGCATCATCTGCCAGGCGCTTCTCCCCCGGGCCGACGGTCGGGGGCGGGTGTTGGCCTGCGAGGTCCTGATCCCCAACAAGGCCATCCGGCACCTCATCCGGGAGGACAAGATCCACCAGATCTATGGGGTCATGCAGACGGGCCAGATCCAGCACGGGATGCAGACCTTCAACCAATCCTTGGCTCAGCTGTACCTGAGTCGGAAGATCACCCTGGAGACGGCCCTCAGCGTGTCGCACGATCCGGACGAGTTGATGGACCTGATCAACCGTCGGGGAGGTCAGACGGCGGCTCGGCCGGCCCGATGAGGGGGGGCCCGGCCGTTTGGGAGTTCGGGAAGGTAGCGAATCCCTTGGGGTCCATCGGATGAAGGGGCAAGGAATCCGGCCGATACCCGGACTGCCAAACTGCCGAATCGTCCGATCGGAGGGACGGGATGCCGACGTTTGAATACCGAGGTCGGCGGGGCGACCAGGTCATGACGGGGGTCATTGAGGCGGGCTCGAAGGACGAGGCCCGCGCCCTCTTGCGGCGTCAGCAGATCATCGTCGACCAGATCAAGGAGAAGGGCCGGGAGATCGCCCTGCCCTTCCTCCGCCGCGGAGTGCCCCTGAAGGACCTGGCCGTGTTCACGCGTCAGTTTTCCGTCATGATCGATGCGGGTCTCCCCATCCTCCAGTGCCTGGAGATCTTGGCGGGCCAAGCCCAGAACAAGGTGTTCCAGCGAACGTTGATGGCCGTGCGGGACGACGTCGAGGCCGGTTCATCCCTGGCGGGTGCGCTCCGCAAGCACCCGATGGTCTTTGACGACCTATACTGTAACCTCGTCGCCGCCGGTGAGGCGGGCGGGATCCTCGATACCATCCTCCAGCGCCTGGCGGCCTACCTGGAGAAGATCGTGAAGCTCCGCCGGGCCGTCCGCTCGGCCCTGACCTACCCGGCCGCCGTGATCGTCATCGCCGGCATCGTCGTGTGGGTGATCCTGACTTACGTGATCCCCACGTTCCGGGACCTGTTTGCCGAGCTGGGCGCGACGCTTCCCCTCCCGACCCGCATCGTCATCGCCTTAAGCAACCTCCTGGCCCGATTCGGCCTGTTCGTCCTGGTCCTACTGGTTTTGGCCTTCGTGGCCGTCCGGCGGTGGTACAAGACGACCCGGACGGGCCGGATGACGATCGACCGACTCTTGCTCCGAACGCCCATCCTCGGAGGCGTCCTTCGGAAGATCGCCGTGGCCCGCTTTTGCCGGACGATGGCTACGCTCATCAGTAGCGGCGTGCCCATCATCGAGGCCCTCGAGGTCACGGCCAAGACGTCGGGCAACGCCGTCATCGAGGAGGCCATCCTGAAGGTCCGAACGGAAGTCGAGGCGGGCCGGGGCATCGCCGAGTCGATGGACCGGACGGGCGTCTTCCCGGCCATCGTCACCCACATGGTCAGCGTCGGCGAGCAGACGGGCGCCCTGGACACGATGATGAACAAGGTCGCCGAGTTTTACGAGGAGGAGGTCGACGCCGCCGTCGAGGGCTTCATGGCCTTGATCGAGCCGGTCATGATCGCCTTCCTGGGGCTCGTCATCGGCTCCATCGTCGTGTCGATGTACCTACCCATCTTCGGGCTCGTGGCCAAGATCGGATAGCCGTGGTCGGCACGACGTCGCCCCCCCTGGAGCGGTACCTGGCCATCCGGGTCCTGGTGGCTACGGTCATACTGGGGTCCATCCTGATCACGCAGGTCGTGGCCCAGGAAGTCCTAAACATTCGTCCCCTCTATACATTGATCGTTTACGTCCTGGCGTATTCGCTGGGAAGCGTCTTCCTGTACCTCGCCCTGGGCTTTCGACCGTGGATCCTGGACCTCCAGTTCCTCCTGGATCTCAGTGCCATTACGGCGTTGGTGTACCTGACGGGCTCTTACCGGAGTCCCCTGAGCATCCTGTACGTGCTGTTCATTGCCGTCAGCGGGCTGACCCTGAGCCGGGCGGGCCTCTTTCGATTGGCGGCCGGGGCCGTCATCTTTTATGGGCTGATGGTCCTGGCCGTCCTGTTCCGATGGGTCCCCCTCTACGCCTCCGAGTGGTTTCCCATCGACCCCGAACCCGCCAAGCCGGCCCTCTACAACCTTATGCTCCACCTGACGGGCCTCTTCCTGACGGCCTGGCTGGTCAGCATCCCGGCCGAACACGCCCGGCGCTCTCAGCGGCAGGCCATCGAGGAACACCAGAAGCTTCAGAGTACCCAGGAAGTCCTCCATTTCATCGTTCGACAGTTCCCCGCCGGCCTGGTCCTGACGGACGCCCAGGGGCGCGTGAGCTTCATGAACTCGACGGCTCAATCCATCCTGGAGTCCTTCCCGGGAGCCGACGACCGACCCTGGTGGGAGCGTCTGGGTACGACCCTGGAGGGGGCCGCCCTCCAGACCGAGTCGACCTGGCGTTTTCGCTCGACGTCCCCCCAGGGGCGGACCTATGACGTCCAGGGGGTCCGCTTCCTCGATGCCGCCCGGGGGAGCTCCTGGTGGCTGTGGGTCCTGCGGGACGTGACGGAGGACCTGAAACGCCAGCAACAGGAACGGCTTCACGAGCGAATGCGGGCGACGGCTGAGATGGCCGCCGGCCTGGCCCACGAGATCAAAAACCCCTTGGCCGCCATCCACGCGGCCGTCCAGCTCCTGGCCCGGCAGAGTCGACCCGAGGACCGGGAAGTCATTGAGATCCTGGTCAAGGAGACGGCCCGCCTCCGGGATGTCATCGACCACTTCGTACAGTTTGCGAGTCCGGCCCCCCTGAACCTGCGGGTCTTCCCCCTGGCTCAGGCCATCGGGGACGTCGTGCGTCTGGCCCAGATGATCCCGACCGACGACGGTCCCATCCAGTGGTCTATGGAGGTCATCCCCGAGTCGCTGACCCTACGGGCCGACGAGAATCAGATCAAGCAGGTCCTGTGGAATCTCATCGTGAACGCGCTCCAGGCGATGCCCCGGGGCGGGGCCCTCCGGCTGAAGGCCCGACAGGAAGGCCACTGGGTCCACCTCAGTGTCCAAGATACGGGGCCGGGCATTCCGCCGGAACGGCTCCGGACGCTGTTTCAGCCCTTCCAGCCCTCCTCCACCGGCGGCCTTGGCCTCGGCCTGGCCATCGTGTACAATATCGTCCAGGCGCACGGGGGTTATATCGAGGTCACGAGCCAGCCCCAGCAGGGCACTCGCTTTGATATCTGGCTCCCTTCGGGGATCGTATGAAGCCCCACATCGTGGTCGTCGACGACGAGGTCGGAATCCGAGAAGTCATGCGTATGACCCTCGTCCGGGAAGGCTACCAGACGTGGGTCTTCAGCACGGGGACGGAGGCCATCGAATTTCTCAAGCAGAACCTCGTCAACCTTTGTATCATCGACATCCGTCTCCCGGACATGGACGGCATCACCCTCCTGCGGGCGATCCGGGAGAACGACCCCTACCTGCCCGTCATCGTCATCACGGCCTATGCCTCGCTGGATACGGCCCTGGAGGCCCTACGGATGCACGCCCGGGATTACCTCATCAAGCCCTTCGACCTGAACGAACTGGTCCTTCGGGTCCGCCGTTGTCTGGAGGAGTACCAACTGTGGCGGGAGAACTGGTTCCTCCGCCAGCAGGTCCGTCAGCTTCAGATGCCGTCCGAGCTGGTCTTCGAGAGCCCGGCGATGAAGTCCATCCTGGAACTCATCCAACGGGTCGCCCGAACGCCCCACACCGTCCTCATCACAGGCGAGAGCGGCGTCGGCAAGGAAGTCGTCGCTCGCCTGATCCACGAGGCGAGCCACCGGACCGGTCCCTTCGTGTCCATCAACTGCGCCGCCGTCCCGGCGACCCTCCTGGAGACGGAGCTCTTCGGCCACGTCAAGGGTGCCTTCACGGGTGCCGTCACCCACAAAAAGGGTCTCTTTGAGGTCGCCAACGGCGGGACCCTCCTGCTGGACGAGGTCGGCGAACTCCCGATGGAGGTCCAGCCGAAGCTCTTACGGGCCATCGAGCACCGGACCATCCGCCCCATCGGGGCGACCCACGAGGTGGAGGTCGACGTCCGCCTGATCGCGGCGACGAATCAGGACCTGCAGGCCCGTGTCCAGAGCGGCCAGTTTCGGGAGGACCTGTTCTACCGCCTTCACGTCTTTCACGTTCGGGTCCCGCCCCTCCGGGAGCGCCGGGAAGACATCCTGCCCCTGGCCGAAATGTTTCTCCGGAAACACAGGCGCCTCGTCCCTCATCCGATCCATCGCCTGGCCCCGGAGACCCAAAGGGTGTTTCTGGAATATCCCTGGCCGGGTAACGTCCGGGAGCTGGAAAACACTATCGTGCGGGCCATCTTGATGGAGAGTCACGACGAACTCCACCCCCATGCCCTTCCCCCCGAGATCCTGCAGAAGGCCGTCGGGGCCGTCGCCACCGTGGCGACTCCCGAAACCTTACCGGAGGGTCTCGACCTGGACACCTACGTCGAACAAGTCCGGCGCCGCTTCATCGAGCAGGCCCTCCGGAGGACTCGGGGGTCCCGCAAGCGGGCGGCCGAGCTCCTCCGTATTCCCGTCCGGTCCCTAAAATACTACATGCGGAAGTACGGCCTCTCGGCCCGTCAGTTTCGGAAGGAAATCGATGCAGGATAGGGACGGCATGGATACGGGTGCCAGGCCCCAGGGACCTGGCACCCCCTCCTCACCTCCTCTACACCAAGGTCCACGAAAGCTGACCGGGAGCCCAGAGGCTCCCGGGTTCGGTCGCTTATCGGACCTCGATGACCCGACCGGCGCTGGGTTCCCGCTTGGGGAGTGTCAGTCGCAGGACGCCGTCCTTAAACTCGGCCGAGATGCGGTCGACGTCGACCATCTCAGGCACGGTGAAGCTCCGCAGGAACTTTCCGTAAAACCGCTCCTGCCGATGATAGTCGACCCCTTTCTCCTCTCGGGTCAGTCGGCGCTCTCCCTGAATCGTCAGGACGCCGTCCTGGACCGTCACGCGGACGTCCTCCTTGCGGAGGCCGGGCAGGTCGACCTCGACGACGTAAGCCTTATCGTTTTCGTAGACGTCCACGGCGGGAGCCCAGACGAACTCCCGTTCCTCTTCCCGACGGACGGTCGGGAAGAATTCCTCAAAGAGGCGTTCCATCCGCTCGGTCAGGCGCTCCATCTCGCGGAAGGGGTCCCACCGACGGAGTTCTCGAAACGGAGACCATCGCACCAGGGCCATGGCCAACCTCCTGGTTGGGGATTCTCATCCTAAATATAGGCATCCTTGAGCGGATGTCAAGCATATTTTGTGAGCTTGAATGACTCAAATAAGTGTACAATTGAGTCAACTATAGAGTGGCCTGTGTCCCCTTCGACTCATCGCCATAACCCCACCCTTTGATCCGCCCCCGTGTCTCCGACTATACTTGAGTATCCCCTCTTCCTAGCGCCACGTCGATGAGGTCTGGCATGGCTCCGACGAAAGTCCGCCTCCCCCGACGCTTCCCCCGGGCGGCCCTCCAGAATCTCCCACCGGAAGAACTCCGGGCCCTGGCCCATCCCGAGGAACGGACGACCGATTATGGCGCTCCAAGCTACGTCACCCGTTTCCGGAGCCGCTCGGCTCACTTTACGAAAAACACCCTCGACGACCCCATCACCGACGCCGACTGGAAGGCCCTCGAGGACGTCGTGGAGAGCTTTCCCCGCCGAGAGTGGATCCAGCTCGACCGTTGGATCGGCGAGGACCCCCGCTTTCGTGTCCACGCCCGCCTGTACGTCCCTCGCGAGTACGCCCGCATCGCCTTCGGATGGGGTCAGCTCCTCATCCCGGCCCCGGCCGACCACGAACCGGACATCGTGACCGTCGACGTCCCCGACTGGCCCGAGCGGCGCATCCTCGTCGACCCCATCGAGCGGGTCAATTACGTCCTGGGCACGGACTATATCGGCGAGGCGAAGATGTCCTTTCTCCGCCTCTGGATGTACCTCTGGAAGGAGCGGGGGGGCCTTGGCTTTCACGCCGGGAGCAAGGTCGTCCGCGTGCGGGACAATCCCCGGTGGATGCTGTTTTTCGGCCTCAGCGGAACGGGCAAGACGACCCTGACGAACCATACCCTGGGACTTCCGCCCGGCAAGACCTTCCTCGTTCAGGACGACATCGTCGCCTGGCTTCCCGACGGCCTCTGCCTGGGGAGTGAAAACAAGGGCCTCTACGTCAAGACCGAGGGCCTGACGCCCGAGTCCCAGCCGGCCATCTATCAGGCCGCTACGCGACCCTCGGCCATCCTGGAAAACGTGTGGGTCGGGCCCGACGGTCGAGTCGACTTTGGGAATTACGAACTGACGACCAACGGCCGGGCCGTCGTCCTTCTGGAAGAACTCCCCAACGCGGCGCCGAGCATCGACGCTCCTCGGGTCGACCAAATCTTCTTCATCACGCGAAATCCCCTGGCCCCGGCCCTGGCCCGGCTGGACCACGCACAGGCGGCCGTCGCCTTCATGCTCGGCGAGTCCGTCGAGACGAGTGCCGGCGACCCGACTCGAGCTGGTCAGGCCGTCCGCGTCGTCGGGACAAACCCCTTCATCGTCGGACCCCCCCAGGACGAGGGTAACGCCTTCTTGACCATGTTGGAAAGGTCATCCCACGTCGAGTGCTACCTCGTCAACACAGGGTCCCTCGGAGAGGGCGAGCGGTCCCGGAAAATCCGGCTCGAGGAGACAGTCGCCCTCCTGCGGGCCGTGGCGGAGGGGTCGGTGGCGTGGGTATATGACCGGGACCTGCGGCTGGAGGTCCCGGCATCGGCTCCCGGCGTCCCGGTCGAGGCACTCCACCCCCGGGCGTATTACGGGGCCGACGAGTTCCGGGCTCAATTGGAGCGGCTTCGGGCCGACCGAAGGGCTTGGCTCGGCCGCTTTCCGGGCCTCCGTGGGGAGATTCGGGAAGCCCTATACTGAAGGATTCGTCTTCGGTCCGCTCCCGAAAGCCGGGGATCGAGTCCCCGTTTCCCCGCCTATCGGAGTCCGACCTCGGCCAGGGCTCGGCGGAGGAGGTCAGGGGAAACGTCTTCGACGACCTCGACCCGGCCCGGCTCGACGAGAAGCGGGAGCCGAAAGCCGGCCGTCCCGTGGCGTTGCTTCTTGTCCAGTGTCAGGGCCTGCCAGAAGCGGGCTTCGTCCCAGATCGACAGAGGCCGAAGCCCTCCCCAGGCGTCGATGAGACGGTGGAGGCGTTCGAGGTGCACTGTCTCGAGGCCCGTCCGCTGGCGGGCGATGCGGCCCTCGACGGCAAGGCCCCACAGGACGGCCTCACCGTGGGTCAGCCCCCGATAGTCGGTCATGGCCTCCAGGGCGTGGCCGACGGTGTGGCCCAGGTTGAGCCACTGCCGCATGCCGCGGTCCTGCTCATCGGCTTGGACGACCCGGACTTTATAGGCAGCGCAGGTCCGGACCATTGTCTCGAGGGCTTCCGGGTCCCGGCGGCGGAGGTCGGCCGTGTGGGCCTCCAGCCAGCTCAGGAAGGGCTCTCCGATGAGGAAGGCATACTTGATGACCTCCCCCATCCCGTCCCGGAAGGCGTCTTCGGGTAGGGTCTGCAGGAATCGAGGGTCGACCCAAACGAACTCGGCCGGGTAAAAAGCACCGACGAGATTCTTCCCGAAAGGCGTGTCGACGGCCGTCTTACCGCCGATGGCGCTGTCCGTCTGGGCCGTCAGGGTCGTCGGTACGTGCCAGAGGGGGATGCCCCGCATGTAGAGGGCCGCTGCCAGGCCGACGAGATCACCCAGCACACCCCCGCCCCAGGCGACGAGACGGGCGTCCCGTCGCAGGCCGAGGCGAAACAGGTCGTGAAGGAGGTCCCGCAGGCTGTCCCACGACTTGGCCGTCTCACCCTCAGGCCACGTCAGGAGGTAGACATCGGTCTGGCGGCGGACGTCCGCGGCCAAGTCCGGAAAGGCTTCGAGGACAGCCGCGTGCGTGACGACGGCCGTTGGGGTCGGGTCGGCCGCCAGACGCCGGAGGAACCGGTCCCACGCGTCCCGGCCGACGACGATGCGGGACACGAGGTGTCGGTGGACGTGAAGTTCCAAAGTGTCTTGCATAAGCGTGGCCGACGTCTTGGCTTTTGGACTTACTCAAACAGGACGCTGACGGAGGTCTCTTCGTGGATGTTCCGAATCGCCTCGGCAAACAGCCAGGCCACGGAGAGGACCTCGATTTTCGAGCACCGGGCCTTTTCCGGCGTCAGGGGGACGGTGTCGGTGACGATGAGCCGCTCCAGGGGGGACTGCTCGATGCGCTCGACGGCGGAACCGCTCAGGATGGCGTGGGTACAGCAGGCCAGGACCCGTCGGGCTCCGTGCTCCAGGAGGGTCTGGACGGCCCTCAGGAGGGTGCCTCCCGTGTCGACGATGTCGTCCACGACGAGGGCGTCCATCCCGCGAACGTCGCCCACGACCCGCAGGACCTCGGCCTCGTTCGGCCGCTCCCGGCGCTTGTCCATGATGGCGATCTGGCACCCTGCCCGCTTGGCCAGGGCGCGCGTGCGGGCGACCCCCCCGGCATCGGGCGAGACCATGACGAGACGGCTCGTGTCCAAATTCGACCGGATATAACTCAGGAACACCGGTGCCGCATACAGGTGGTCGACCGGGACGTTAAAGAAGCCGACGATCGGGTCCGCATGGAGGTCCATAAACAGGAGACGATGGACGCCGGCCGCCTGGAGCATGTCGGCGACGAGCTTCGAGGAGATGGGCACGCGGGGCTTGTCCTTTCGGTCCTGGCGGGCGTACCCGTAGTAGGGCATGACGGCCGTGATACGCCAGGCCGACGCCCGCTTGAAGGCGTCGATCATCAGCAGGAGTTCCATGAGGTTCTCATTGACCGGCGGGCACGTCGGCTGGATGACGAAGACGTCGGCACCCCGGACGTTCTCCTGAATCTGCACGTAAATCTCCCCATCGGCGAAGCGGCGGATCTCGATGGCGCCCAGGGGCATGCCGAGGTGCTCCGCGATCCGACGGGCCAGGGCCGGATTGGCCGTGCCGGAAAAGATTTTGAATTTTTCGACGCCGGGCGACGGCATAGGTCTGTTCTCCTTCCGCCGGGGATGACGTCGGCTCGATTTATGCTAACACAGGGGTCGGCTCGGTGCCACGGGCCCGACAGGCACGGTCGGCCTTCCGTCTATGGGACGATCCGGGTCCCGCCCTCTCCCCGCAGGGCCCGGGGGAGTTCGTCGATAGACGTGATGAGGGCCGCCAAGCCCCCGCTTCGCAGGTAGGCAATGGCCGCCTCGACCTTGGGCCCCATCGACCCAGGTGGGAAGTGACCCGCCTGCATGTACTGCTCGGCTTCCTCGACAGTCATCCGGTCGACCCAACGTTGGCGGGGCGTACGATAGTCCAAGGCCACGGCCGGGACGCCGGTCAAGATGACGAACAGGTCGGCCCCGAGCTGGGAAGCCAGGAGGCCGCTGGTGTAGTCCTTGTCGATGACGGCCTCGACGCCCCGCAGGAGGCCCCGCTCGGTCCGGATGACGGGGATACCCCCGCCCCCGCCGGCGATCACGACGTAGTCCTGCTCCAAGAGGGCCCGGATGGCCTCCAGATTCAGGACTTCTCGGGGCCGGGGTGAGGCGACGACCCGTCGGTACCCGCGGCCAGCGTCCTCGACGATCGTCCAGCGCTTCTTGCGGGCCAGGACGGAGGCCCGGTAGGCCGTGAAGAAGGGGCCGATGGGCTTCGTCGGCTGGACAAAGGCCGGGTCGTCCTCATCGACGACGACCTCCGTCAGCACGCAAACGACCCGCGGTGCCCGTCCGAGCCGGGTCAGGTAGTTCTGCAGGGCCAGGCCGATCATGTAGCCCATGCTCCCCTGGGACATGGCAACGGCCACGTCCAGGGAAAAGGGCGGGACCTTGGTACTGGCCTCCTCCATCTGAATGAGGATGCTACCGACTTGAGGCCCGTTGCCGTGGACGACCAGGAGCCGGTAGCCGGCCCGCAGGAGGGCCATCAGACGCCGGGCGGCCCGGTAGGCGTTACGGAACTGCTCCCGTTGGGTTCCCCGTTGGTCGGGCGGGTGGAGGGCGTTGCCCCCGAAGGCGACGACCGCCAAGGGTTTGCGCTTCATGTCGGACTCCAAATTTCGGCACACCTGAGCAATAGCATCCTGAAACCCGATACATGAGACCCGCCACCCGGGACCCATGCCGGATTCCTGCCCCATGCCCCGAAAAACGCGCACATGAGGTATGCAAGGTACAGGCTACAGGATAAGATTGTACCCCTCTCCTCAGTCCTATCCCGCCTCCATTTAATGCTTCATCAGCAAACTCAGCTCGAACAAAGTCGTAGCACTTCACTCATTCACCTCATCCCACTGTCACTATCGTTACTCCGTCACTTCGTCACTCTCATGCCCTTGGGAGGCCCGGCCGAGGCGCTCCAGGAGGACCTCCTCCAGCGTCGGCTGACCGACGGGCTGGAGTTCGTAAGTAACCCGGACGGCGGGCTTTTCGATGCGCATGATCCGCCGAAGGTCGACCGGTGTAGCCATCACGACGACGTCGGCCGGACATCGCCGGATCGTCTCCTCCATTTCCGCCATCTGGGTGCGGCCGTAACCCATCGCCGGCAGGACCTGCGTGAGCTGACCGTAGGTCTGAAATACCTGGACGAGGGAGCCGACGGCGTAAGGTCGGGGGTCGACGACCTCGGCGGCCCCGAACTTCATCGCCGCGATGAGCCCCGCCCCGTAGGCCATCTCCCCATGGGTCAGCGTCGGGCCGTCCTCGACGACAAGGACCCGGCGACCCCGGATCAGGTCCGGGTCCTCGACGAAGATGGGCGAGGCCGCGTCGACGATGACGGCCGAGGGATTCAGCGCCATGACGTGACGGCGAATCGTCTGGACCTGTTCGAGGGACGCCGTGTCGACCTTATTGATGACGATGATGTGGGCTCGCAGAAAGTTGACAGACCCCGGATAGTACGTGCGCTCGTGGCCCGCCCGGTGGGGGTCGGCGACGACGATCTCGACCGTCGGCTCAAAGAAGGGCCAGTCGTTGTTTCCGCCGTCCCAGACGAGGACGTCCGCTTCCCGTTCGGCCGCCTCCAAGACGGCGGCGTAATCGACGCCGGCATACACGACGACGCCCCGCCGGAGGTGAGGCTCGTATTCCTCCCGCTCCTCGATGGTGCAATCGTAGCGGTCCAAGTCTTCCAGGACGGCGAACCGCTGAACCCGCTGGCGGGTCAGGTCCCCATAGGGCATCGGGTGGCGCACGACGACGACCCGGTACCCGGCCCGCCGGAGGCAGTCGACGACGTACCGAGTCGTTTGGCTCTTGCCGCTTCCCGTCCGGACGGCACAGACGGAGACGACGGGCTTGCGGCTCTTTAGCATCGTCGCCCGGGGCCCCACCAGGCGGTAGTCGGCCCCGCCGGCCAGGGCGACGGCCGCCCGTTCCATGACATACTGGTGAGACACGTCGCTATAGGCAAAGACGACCTCGTCGACGTGGTACTCCCGAATCAATCGGGGCAGGTCCTCTTCCGGGAAGATAGGGATCCCGTCCGGATAGAGGGGACCGGCCAACTCCGGGGGATACCGGCGGCCGGCGATGTTGGGGATTTGGGCCGCCGTGAAGGCGACGACCTCATACGACGGGTCGTCTCGGTACACGACATTAAAGTTGTGAAAGTCCCGACCCGCCGCGCCCATGATGATGACCCGCCGTCGCCTCATCCGTTCCCTCCGATTTCCCGAAGCGCCCGCTCGATGGCCCGGTCGAGGACCTGAATGGCTCGCTCTACGTGCTCTGGCTCGACGACCAGGGGCGGAATCCACCGAATGACGTTCCCGTAACGGCCGCACGAGATCAGGAGCAGGCCGTCGGCCAGGGCGTTTTCCAAGACCCGGCGGACGAGCTCCCCCCAGGGTCGCTTGGATCGGCGGTCCCGCACGAACTCCAGGCCGACCATGTAGCCGAGACCCCGAACGTCCCCCAAGCACTCGTACTTCTCCTGAAGCCGACGGAGGCCCTCCATCATCCCGGGCTGAAGCGCCTGCCCCTTCTCCAGGAGGCGGTCCTCCCGGATCGTGTCGATGGTCGCGATGGCCGCCGCGCACGCAAGGGGCGAGCCCCCGAAGGTCGTCCCGTGCGCCCCGGGACTCCATTGCTCCATGATCCGGCGCGGGGCACACACAGCGCTCAGGGGAAGCCCCGAGGCGATGCCCTTGGCGACGGCCATGACGTCTGGGACGACCCCCGAATGCTCGCACGCAAACCACCGAAGCGTCCGACCAAAGCCCGTCTGGACTTCGTCCAAGACCAGCAGAATCCCATGCTCGTCACAGACCCGCCGGAGTTCCCGTAAAAACGAGAGGGGCGGGACGACATAGCCGCCCTCACCCTGGACCGGCTCGACGAGAATCGCCGCCACGGCCTCGGGCGGGACCCGGGTCTCAAACAGCCGGTATAAGGCGTCGATCGTCGCCTGCACGCATTCGTCCGGCGTACCCTCAAACCGGTAGGGATTCGGGAAGGGGACGTGATAGACCTCGGGAAGAAGCGGGGCGTAACGCCGCCGGAACTTGACGGCCGACGTCGTCAGCGAGATGCAGGCCAACGTGCGACCATGGAAGGCTCCCTCAAAGGCGATAACGGCCGGGCGGCCCGTCACGTACTTGGCCAACTTAATGGCCCCTTCGACGGCCTCGGCCCCCGAATTGCTGAAAAAGAAGGTGTCGATGTCGCCGGGCATGACCTGGGCCAGGCGTTCGCCCAGCTCGGCCAGGGCCTCAAAGTAGTACGTACAGCCGGCGTGGATGAGGCGGTCCATCTGCCGCCGAAGGGCCTCCAAGACCCGAGGCGGACGGTGGCCGACGTTGGCGACGGCCGTCCCGGAGGCGAAGTCCAGGTACGCTTTCCCGTCGGCGTCATAGACGTAAGGGCCTTCGGCCCGGACGACGGCCAGGGGCCAGTCGATGACGAGGGCCGGCGTCAGATGGCGCCGGGCACGTTCGACGATGGGATGGAGGGTCATAGGGGCTTCTCCAGGAAACTCTGCGGGGCTGTCCAGGGGATTCTACAAAAAGAAACCCATTCTGCAAGCTGAATGGATTTCATATCCTGCTTCGAAAGGGGTCGAGGAGTTTCCGGAAGTCCCAAAAATTACCGGAACACTGGGGCCAGGGGACGGCATTCACGCTAAGCCCCGCGCGCCCAGAGTGAGGCTACCGGTTCGGCATCGATTCGGTGCCGGGTATCGGGTCCCAGGTACCTGATACCGGTACCTAAGCGGAATGCCCGGCCCATGCTTCGAAAAACACGCCCATGGGGTGGGCTACATGCAGACCCTCCCCCGAACCCCACGGCCCGGATTCGAAGGGGCCACCGTCGGAAGCCAACGCCACGGCTCGACGTCCCGCGACCCAAAGACCCTTACCGGGGCCGAACCCCCGGACGGGACGAAAAGGTCGGGACCGGCGGGACTCGAGACCGCCACGTCGGCGTCGGCACAGAAGGCGTGAGGACCGGAGCCAACGGCTGGGGAGCCACGGCCTGGAATCGGACGGCCGGACCCTGGACGACGGGCGCCGGGGTCACGGGTATCTGCCCAGGCGGAATTGGCCCCGGGGGCGTCGTCTGAACCAAAGCCGGCAGGGTCGCGACCGACGGCGGGATCGGCTGGGGCGGCACGGGCCGGACGACCTCGCACTGAATCCCCTGAAGGAAACAAGTCAATTGCCAGAACAGGGGGTTCGGAAACAGGTAAATGGGGGTCCTGGACGTCGGGGCCTCCGACGGCGTCGGCGCCTCTTCATAACGGCGCCGAGGGCGCCGCTCCGGGACTTCGGGATACTCGTGAATGACGCGAATCTCCTGGGGCGTCTCGACCGTCACGGTCGCCGGTCGGGGAACCGGACCGCCGATACGCTCGCCCGTCGGCGTCCGGTTCGTGACCATCCAACTCCGCTGACCGTCTCGCTCGAGGATGACCAGACGCATATCACCCTTCAACCAGACGCTGGTCCCCTCGACCCGCAGGAGGCCTGAGGCGTCCGGCGTTTGCGCCGACTGTTCGGCTATCCGAAGAATCAGGCTCGTCGGGACCGGCGACCGCAAGAGGCGGATCAAACCTCCGACGTCGACGATGGGCCATCCGTGCCGGTCCAGCCACTGGGTCAGATAGGCCTCAGAGGGATTGCGGGCCGCCGCCTGAAGAAAGGCCTCCAGCGTCGAGGCTCCGGCCGACCCCGGAACCAGCGACAGCAGGAGGATCCCCAGGACCCACCCGACGGCCCCAGAGCCACGTCCTCGTCTATCCATGAACGACCTCCCCGTTGTCTCCCCTATAGTTTAGGCCCGCTCCTGGGAGCCACCAGGGTCCTGCTCTCCCAGCCCGCTCGCCAGAGCGGGGCATCATTCGCAGAAGCCTCCGGAATTTGGGAGAAGAGGGTTTCTTGAGTACAATGGGAGGTCTATAGGAGAGCCTCAGAGTCCACACGTTCAATTTTTTGAATGAAAGTAGGGGCATTCAAAAAATTGAACGCTTCGCCGGGGAGTGAAGGTGCCCGGTCCTGGGCGTGGGGTGGCGCTCCTTTCAACATTCGGGGAAAGACGCCAGAGCGGCTCGATTTTTGCATATCCGTGGACTCAACGACGGCCCGAGCGAGTCAAGAGGCGGAAGCGACTGAAATCATTTGCAAGCGAATGGTCTTTTAACCTCATTGTCGAGGAGGGTCGAACATGACACGACGGGGTTTCACTTCAAAAATCCGACTCGGGCTGGCCGTACTCGCCTGCGTCGGTTTCCTGGGCATGGCCACCCAGGCTCGGGCCGGCGGCACGATCATGGTCATCCCGGCGACGTTCACGACGGATGAGGCTTATGACGCCAATGGCGACAAGGTCTCCCTTGGGGGAGACACCGTCGTCCCCAACCTTGGGCTCCTGTTCAGTTATAGCATTCCCCTGAAGGGTCTTGCTCCGGAGGACTGGAACCCGTCTCTCAGCGTGACCATGCTGTACTGGTTTGCCAAATTGGACACGCCGGCGGGGAGCACGGACTGGGAAAGCATTTTCGCTTGGCCGATCGTGTCCTTCGAGAGCAAGTACTTGGACCTCTATGTGGGATACGAATTAGACCTGGGCACCATTACGGACCTGTCAGAGGCTCTGACCCTGGGCGGGACCGTCAAGTACCCTATCGGCAAATTCTCGGTCGGCGCCGGCGTCGACTACTACTGGACTTTCCAGCAGGAGAACCTTGACGACCAGCCGAACTGGTTCATCGTCCGGGGCACGGGGACATACTCCTTTAAGATCGCGGAGGGTGTTAACGGCAGTATCGGGGCGACAGTGGCATACTACTTCTTCTCGGAATCTCCAGCCTTGGGGGATGACACCGGGAACGTATTCCTGATTCGCCCCCAAATCGGTTTCTCTTACGAGAAGTTCTCCTTCACCTTGACGTGGGGGAGCGTGGACGAATACACCTCAGGTGGCATCAGCTTCTCGGGCAAAAACACGTTGGTCAAAAAGGCGAAGGGCTTCCGGGCGTTTATCGGATATAGCTTCTAACGTCCGGTCAGCCTTAGACCCCGTAAGCCCAAGGGTTCGAGGGGGGTGTCCGTCGCCTCGGCCTCGGACCCTTGGGTTCTAATGGAAGTAACGGAGTGATGGAGTGACGAGGTGACCAGGAGGAACCCTCAGGATGGAAGTCAGGGGTGCAGAGTTTCATCCTGCATCGGACATGTAGACAAAGCACTACCTGACCCCAGTGATTTCACTTCGTCCCTCGTCACCTATAGGTAACCCCGCTCTTGCGAGCGGGGATTGGATAGGGTGAAAAGCGAGCGGGGATCAGAGAGGATAGAAAGGGAGCGGGATCTCAGAGAGGAATAGGGTAAAAATCCGGGGATCAGAGAGGGTAGAAAGCCCCGGGGACCAGATAAAACCCCGGGGAGTGGGGCACTACTTCATACTTTATCACCCCGGCACTTCGTCACTCCATCGATATGAATTCCCCGAAGCATGAAGTAGACCCGCAGGAGCCATCGTTCCCAGGCTGGCCGGTGCTTACGGTAATACCGCCACTGGGCGGCCCGCCGGGCCTGTCGGACGCGAGTCCGAACCTGCGGGTTGCGGCTTACACTCTGACCCCGAAAGTGGATGACGCGCACCGTCGGGACCCACCACACTTTCCAGCCTGCCTGGCTGAGCCGTAGACCGAAGTCGCAGTCCTCGTAGTACATGAAGAATCCGGCATCCAGGCCGCCGACGGCTTCCCAGGCGGCCCGTCGGACCATCATGCAGGCGCCGGAGACCCATGTGACGGGCCGAGGCGCCGACGCCCGTCGCCATCGGGCCTGAAGCCAGGGAAGGTGCATCCACCGGGTCCGCCACCGATATAGGAATTCCCGCCCGAACGTGATGGGCGCACCCCACGACGGTTCGATAAGGCCATCGGGGGATTGAATCTGGGGGCCGACGGCTCCAGCATCCGGCTGGGTTGTCATGAAGGCGGCGAGGTTTTGAAGGGCCCCAGGAGGAAACACCACGTCGGCGTTGGCGATGCACACAGGGTCGACGTCTTCGTTCAGGGCCGACCATCCGGCGTGGCAGGCGGCTCCGAAGCCCGGATTGTCGGGCCGTTCGACGAGCCGCACGTCGCCGAGCCACTCGACGGCGACGTGGAACCAGGACCGGACCTGGGGCTCTTCGGAGGCATCGACGACGACGACCTGAAGGGGCTGGCCCTGAAAGCGCAGGCTCTGCAGGGCAAGCCGCAGGTCATCGGGAGTCCGATAGTGGACGATGATGACACCGAGTCGGGTCATAGGCTTCAAGCACCGTCCGGAGCGGGGTCTCGGGCCGATGTATCGGCCGCATCCTGGGGTCGCATCGCCGGCAGGATGATCCGGAAAACAGGCCCGTCGGGGGCATTTTCGGCCTTTAGGGTCCCGCCCTGAAGTTCGACATACCGTCGGGCCAGAGGGAGTCCGAGGCCGGAGCCGTACTGTTTGGTCGTGAAGGACGGTTCAAAGATGCGTCCCAGGATTTCATCGGGGATCGTCGGCCCCCGATTCCAGACCTCGATGGCATAAGCTTCGGTCCCGACCGGCCGGAGGGTAATGCGGATGTAGACGTCCCGACCGACGGCTTCGACGGCGTTCTCGAGGATGTTGTGGAGGGCCCGGCCGAGCCACTCGGGGTCGGCCCAGACGGTCCAGGGTCGGGACGTGTCGCCATCGATGACGATCTCGACGTGGGGGCCGGCCTCTGCGCCGTAGGGCTGGACGACCTCCGGGAGCCACTGGCGCAAGTCCAGACGACAGGGTCGCAGGGGGAGCTCTTGGCTGTACTGGGCAAACTCCTGGACGCGGCGCTTCAGGGTCTCGATCTGCTTTTGCAGACGCTCGACGAAGACGGGCAAGCGGGTCTGCAGGCGGGCCCAATCCCCGGCGGCCGCCATCGAGCGGATTTGGTCCAACGTGAGTTGCATGGGCGTCAGGGGGTTTTTGACGGCGTGGGCGACCTGACGGGCCATCTCCTGCCAAGCGGCCAGTTGTTCGGCCCGTCGGGCCTCGGCCTGATAGTGTCGGAGCTGGTCGAGGAGGTCCCCGAATCGAGTGAGGATCGGCAGAAATTCTTCAGGCAGACCCGTCGGGGCTGGAGTCGGGGGCTCCAGACGGGCTGGGTCGATGCCCTGGATGAACTGGACGATGCGCCGGACGGGCCGAACCAATCGGGCCGACAGGTAGTAGCTGACGATCATGGACAGGCCCATCGTCAGGAAGAAGCCCGTCAGGAGCTGGTGCACGATATGGCTGATGCGGAACTGCAGGACGTAGGAGTCCACGGAGACAGGAAGCCAGAGGGTGAAAGGAGGCAAGTCCACCGTCAGGGTATACGGCAGGTCCGACAGGTCCGCCCGCACCTGCGGGAGCAGGCCCATGAGGTACCAGGCCCTTCGGCTGGTTGCGTACAGGCGGTCATCCTCAAAGACGTCCACATCCCGCCGCAGGGTCCGTCGGACCCAGTGAAGGAGGGCGTCTTCGATGTCGGTCGACCTCGTGAAGGTTTGATAGTCCTGCAAGATAGTTTGGGCCTCGGCGGCGACCTGGCGGGTTTGGGTCACGAACTGGGACCGGTAGTCCCGATAAACGTAAAATCCGATGGTTCCATATATACCGACCCACAGGAGGCCCACGGCGGCGACGGTCGTCCCAAAGATGAGGGTCCGGAATCGGGGCGGACCCCGGTGGGGCCGGCGCCGGCGAAGGACCCACAACCAGGCCGGGACCATAAGCGTCAGGCTGTCCCATAAGACGAGGCCGGCGAGCCGGTCGAGGAGGTCCAGGGGTCGGTCATATCGGATGGCGAATTGGAGGTCCAGGGACGGGTGGGGGAGGGTGTACACGGCCAGCCGTTCCCCATAAGGCGTTTCGACGACCTGCCATTCGCCGGGTCGAGCTGGGGTTCGGGGGAGGGGGAAGAACCAGGTCGTTTCCGTCAGGGCGGCCCCGGCTCGGGTCCAGGCCCCGAATCGGAAAGGCCCCAGGAGTTTCTGGAACGTCTGGGTTTCGTCCATCTGGAGGGCGGGGGGCACCCCGTCGGGTCGGGCATCCCAAGGGGCCCAGTAAAGGTCCTCGGCGATGGCCACGACGACCTGCAGGGTTCCCCTCGAGGAGGGGGCCATCCGCCGGGCGACCCGGAGATATCGGACGCCGCCGTCGTACACGGTCCGCCGGGTGAACGTCCACCCCTCCCCGGTCCGGCCGGGGGCTTCGTCGGGCTCCGGCCACCACGGCATCTGCCAGTCCATGCGGGACTCGGCGATACGCCGGCCCTGCTCGTCGTACCACCGCAAGATCACCGACGAGGCATTCATCGAGCGGGCAAAGGGAAGACGCTCCCACAGGAAAAAGGCACTTGCCGGGTCCGGGTCCTGGACCCCGAGGACGGGGAGCCAGCGGTCGACCAGCCGGAGCGCCTGCTCGAGGTCGATGGCCGCTTGCGTCTGGCGAAACTGGTAAAGGGCCTGCCAGTCCCGTTCGACGAATTCCCGCCGCACGGCGTGACTCCGGGTCAACAGGAGGGGGTGGAGGCAGTAAAACAGACACCAGGCCGGAAGCAAGACCGGATGCGCCGTTGGCCGGTGGGTCCATCGGGCCCCAGCCCATACGACCAGGGCCACGCCCCAAAAGATCAGGGGGACGCCCGCAAGCAGGCCAGATATCCCCAAGATGGTCCCCACGCCTGCGGCGGCACCGACCAAGACCCAGGCTCCCAGAATCCGGAGCCATCCGTAGGTCAGCGACCCGACCGGCGCGATCGCCCCCATCAGCCAGAGGCCCAGAGCGAGCCGGACCCAGCGGTGGAACCCGCTGGCCTGCTCGACCTCCAGGACCTCCAGGTGGCTGACATGAAGGACATTCATCAGGAGACGGTCCATCCAGTAGGTCAAAACGGCGAGGACCAGCGTCCAGCCCAAACCGATCAGGACGGCGCCGACTCGCCGCCCCCGGCCCCAACGTTGTCCCAGCGTCCCCAGCCAGCGAGCCACCGTATAAGCCGTCCCGAGTCCCCATAGGACCAGGCCCGCCCCGCCGACCGTGAAAGTCCAGAGATTCCGACCCCACACGGGAAGGCCGTGGACCGTGAACATCACGGGGCTCCCCAGGTCCAGGCCCGAAACCCTCAGGTGAAGCCCGACCGTGACCCACAGGGCTGTCCCCAGGGCCGCCAGGCCGACCCGACGTCTCCTTTCTGCGCCGGCCGCCGAGTCCCCGAGAGCCCGGTAGACCATACCTCCTAAGCCGACCCAGAGACCGGTGACCAGCCCGATGCCGACCAGGGCCTGGAAGGTAGTCCACCAGGCATTCATGCGGGCTTGGGCGTCGGGGACCCGCCGTAAAATTTGGTCAGGGGCCTCAATGGAGACCGTCCGGTCCCAGGCCGCCGTCAGGGCGTCGATGACCTCGGGCGCGACCTCCCACAATACCGATAGCCGGAGCCACCTTTGCCAGAGCGGCTGGGGTGCCACCTCCCATAGCGTCTGTCCCCCTTCGAGGCGAAGTCCCAGCCTTTGCTGAACGACGACCCGTTCGGATCCCTCTCGGCGGAGCCCCAAGATGAATAGACCGGCTGGCCGGGCTTGTAGGAACCAGCCGGCCGGCCGAGCCGAATCGGCAACCTCTTGCGGGTCGACCGTAAAGAAAGACCCCCACCGTTCGACGGAAGTTCCCCGCGCGACCCACACGCCGACGTCGGAACGGCCGACCCAACGGCGGAAGTCTCCGTCCGCCGCCTGAATCCATCGGGCCTGCCAGATACCCCTCTGCACCCGGGCGACCCAGTCGGGCGAGCGGGACAGCCCCCAGCCCGCCAGCAGGCATAGAGTAATCCCCCCGCCGACCCATCGCTCCCAGGCCCGAAGCCGTAAGCGGCCCCACCGGTCTAAGGCCCAAAGACCCACCCACAGGATAGGAAAGGCCGGCCACCGCAGGAGGGCCGCCCCCAGTAGGACCCATCGGAGCCAACATCGGGTCATCGAGTCTGGAATACGATCAGGTGCCAGGCCCGTTCGCGGAATTCCCATCCGAGTTCGACTGAGTACTCAAAGTCCTTGCCGTGGGCTCGGTCGTAAAAACGCCACGTGCCCCGGACCAGCCATCGGTTCCGTTCCGAGCCCTCGTCCTGTATCACCTGGAAGGCACGTGTCTCCAAGCGGCGCTCCATCTCCTGAAAGAGGGCTTGCGCCTGGTCGGCCGTCAGGAAGCCACTCCGAAGGTTGGGAAGCCGTACGTAGACCCGGCCCCCCGAACTCAGGTAGACGCTCAACCGCGTCCAGGCATTCGTCCGGAAGGCCTGGGCGGCGGCATCTCCCAGATCCGAGGCTCCGGCCGACAGGCTCCCGACCAGCACGAGAAATCCGACCCATCCGATACGGACGCTACGCACGGTCATGACCCTTGCCCCGAGACGAGCCCCCCTCGATGAATTCCGAGGACCCCGAAGGCTCGATACAGCGAAGAAGCGGCGCCTCCCCCCCGCCCTAAGTATGCAAATCGGATGCCCAAAATTCAGCCGGTCGGGCGACCCAAGACCTGGCGAACCAGGTGGCACAGAACCGAAGGCGGGACCAGACCGCCCCGGAGGAGCACGCCGTTGAAAAAGACCGTCGGCGTGGCGGCAATGTTCAAGCGTAGGCCCAACTCGACTTGGCGGCGGACCCGCTCCTGAATCGTTGGCGTAGCGGCACAGGCTCGCAAGGCCACAGCCGTACCTGCCCCCGGGATGCGGCCCTCCAGCCAGAGGGCAATAGAGGGCTGATACATGAGCATCTCATCGTGGACGGCCCGAAGGCGGCCCTGGTCGGCGGCACACTCGGCGACGGCCGCCAGTTCGCAGGCCAGCGGATGGATGGGACGGGAGACGCTCGGATTGCAGGCCGGGTCTAAGGGGAAGTGACAGACCCGAATGCCGAGGCGACCCTCAAACTCCTCGGCCAATCGTTCAAGTATGAAAGCCATTTGGGCGCAGGCGGGACATTGAAAGTCGATGAACTCCACGATCTGAACGGGCGCCTCCGGCCCCCCGACCAGGTAATTACAAACGCCGGCGGGAATCTCGACGGGCGGAGGCGGCGTCTGGAGGAATTCGGCCCAGTCGGCCGGGAGAGGCTCGTCTGTGCAGAGGCCCGTCCTCAGCCCGCCCGTATACGGGGTCTCCACGGGCGTCCGTGCTTCCCCAAGCGGTGCCGCCCGGTCAGGCTGATGGAGGCCTATCACATTCTGCCGGTAACCCCAACCGGCCAGGATGACAGCCCCCAAGCTGAGGGTCCAGACCCAGCGCCGCAGGACTCGGTCCCGCCGCCATATCTCCGGCCAACGTCGCAGGACCGAGCCGAATCCGACAGCCGTTGAGACCAACAGAAGCAGGTTGATGGCATAGCCCGCATAGCATATCGGGCAGACGGCGCCTAAGCGGGTCCGCATGATCCAGAAGAGGCCCGCCGAGGCCAGGACGGCCCCCAGACCCGCCCAGGCAAATAAGATGCCGACCCGCTCCATCGAACGGACCCGCCACAAGAGGACCAGGAGACCCCCGTAAAGGACCAACGCCCATACCGGGAGCGGGACGCCCAGCCAGTGGGCATAGGGACTCGTCAGCACGATGTCACACCGGGTCGACCCCTCGAGACCACACCCCAGGGGCGTTGCTCCCTGCCGGACTTGCCGTTCAGCCCATAGGGCATACAGGCTCCACCCGATGCCCAAGACGCAGACAAAGGTCATCACGACCCGCTTCATCGAAGGTCCCCCAAGGCAGAGAACCCACCCATCCGAAGGTCCGCTGTTCTATGCAGGATACAAGATGCAGGACACAAGACGCAAGATGGGTGGGAGGAGTCTGAGCCGTTATCAAGACTTGGTCCCGCCAGAATTCGGCCTCTCGGACGATCAGTTCAGCCTCCTGCTGGGCCTGCTGACGGATGCGGTCGGCCGACTGCTGAGCAGCCACGAGGGTATTCCGGATGTGCCGCTCCCGTTCCCGGTATTCCTCGAGTTGCTCCTGCAGGACGCGGTTGTCGTGCTTCAGCTGACGGATCGTCTAGGTCAAGCGTTCGACCTCATCGGCGACGACGTTCAGGAACAGGATGACCTCCTTGGGGTCGAAGCCCCACCCGCGGGACCGGAACCGCTGATTCCGAATGCCGACGGCCGTCCACGCCATGACCCCACCTCTCGGAGCATTGTTAGCGGGATGTGGGATACAGGATACAAGATGGAGGGTGATTGATGGAGTGACAAGTAACGGAGGGACAAAGTGATAAAGTGGGTAGGTTCAAGCCGTTACTGATGGCGGTGGGATTTACGGCCATACAGGAGCCGACCAGGAAGGCAATTGGGGAGTACAGCAATACGGCAGTACTGCCCTATCCAAATTTCCTTTTGAGGTATCGCTCCTGGGAATAGACAGAGAAGGAGTCGGTCATAGGGATGGAAAGTGGCCCTTCATATCTGAAAGTCAAAAATGGATGATGCAATACGGCAATAGTGCAACGATCCGAGTACGGAACCCAGTGGATTTGCCGAATGCATCCATAAAGCGAACAAAGTGGCGGTGGGAAGCCGTTATCCCCAAAAGTACAGAACCTCCCCCCTCTCATTCCTCCATTGCCGTACTGCCCTATCGGTGGACTACCGAATGGCCATACTGCCGCACTTTAACAGCTCATGTCGATGATGGTTTAGACACTACCCACCTTGGGTGGCCAACCCTGGTAAGGAGTGAAAGAGCTTTACCGGAAAAACTTGCGCTTCACCGTGATAGACGTTGACGAAGTGCCCTGACCCAATATCGTTTCTAGGTACTCGACGGCATTGCCATCGACCCGTAGGACCCAAACCTTAGGCCTCTTGTCGTCGCCGTGACGACCGTCCCATTCGTGCAAAATCCACCACTCAGCCATGTCCAGCGTGTCCCGAGGAATGCGGACCACCAGATCGACGAAAGTGGTACAAACTGCCTGACCGTCCGGTAAGGTGTCACGGAAGCGACAAGGCTGGGCATCTGGATGCCGAAGATTGTATTGAGACTCCGTCTCAAAGATAGAGCCTGTCACGAAGCCCCACAGGTCTTTTCCAGTGTGGAACAATCCCGCAAGGGGAAGTGAGGAGAGTAGAGAAATTGGCTGAAGCGGACCAAACCCACGGGCCGGCAAAATTTGAAAGGACCGACTCTTAGGGTCGACATGAGTCAGCGTCAGGGGACTCTGTGTCGCCAAAAAGAAGCCTTCCTCAGGATGATAAAACAACGTCATCCCCCGAGGCTTGGATTTAACCTTCTGTTGAAGGTCCCTCTGAAGCGCAGCTTCCATATCGATACCCAGCATCAAGTCTCTCAGCTTCTGCAGTACGGATCGGTTGAAGTAAATCCGTCGCATTTCCTCTTCCAGATTGGTCACTCGTAGCCATGCTTGGTTCCATTCCTCTCGGGGCACCAGCCGGTCGACCAGTTTAACCGTCCCCTTTTTGTGGCCTTCCGAGGCAGGATAAAGTTCGTAAATGTAGAGGAGAAAGGGTTCATCCGGTCGGATAACAGCGATCCGCAAGGGTCCTTCAGGAAAGATCCCGCGGTCAATCAGGCGCACCTGAAGACCTATGTATCCCCTGAACTTTCCCTCAGGACAGTCCCAGGCGTAGGGGACGGCCTCGCTACCGTGGCGTCCGATGCGCCACAGGGAATACCGTTTCCAGATGCTCGTCCCAACCCAGGGGGATGGACGGCCCGGACCCAGGCACCTACGACCGTCGCCAAAAGGAGGGCTACTCCTATCCACTGCATCATCCGAGCCAGGTGATCGGGTCGCCGGGGCCATCCCAAATCGAGGCCCCTTCGTATCCTGGAAAGCTTCTTCAATCCCCCCTACGCCGGTCATACCAGGCGACGACCGTCCGGACCGGCCACACCCCGATGACCCGGACCGCCAGGTCGACCCACGTCCCCCGGATCAGGGGAAAGCCACTTCTGCTCCTTCCAGACCTTCACGTCCCCTACCAGCCTCACGATAAACGCCTGCTTCCACAGCCACCTCACTCAATGAAATTCCCGGTCACACACCGCCCGCAAGGGCCGCCGCCATCGTCTCCCGTCGAAACGCCTCCACGTATACCGGTATCCCCGCCGCCCGATAATGGCCACCGCCGCTAACACCTGCCATCCATCGTCACCAGCCCCCACAGAACCCCCAGCAAGTCCGTCACCTACCCCTCTCTCACGCCTACCTTGACACCATAGCCGGTTCACCCCGCTCGGCCGGGCCAGCGCCGCCCCCACCGCCCCTAGCTCCTGCCCATGGCAACGTCTAGGCCTGCGACTTCCAGGTCCCCGGGACCCGGATATCTTTTTGGCCTCCCTCCTTCCTGTACCCCTATCTTACGGAGCCGATGAATCCCCTTCTACCTCACCCCCGAAACTGATGCGGCCTCAGGGTGGGAGTTCGGTGCGAACCCCAAGTCGCAAAAGAAGCTCATCTCTCTTTCGAGGCAGGCTCGGGATCCCTCTCGTCGAGACCCGAGTTCACAGCCCGACCTGCTCCCGCAAGCGCCGGACCTCCTCGTATAGCTGGGGAATCCGGGGGAGGCTCATCGTCTGGGCCCCCGCCGCTTGAGCCCGCTCGACGTGCCAATAACAAAAGGCCAGCTTCGTCAGCGCCCGGAGGAAATGCCGGCGAGCCCTCAGCCTCTGCGGATGGCCCCACACAGCCAGAAGCCATCGAATCCGACCCCAAAAGGACCCGACGACCCGAAACTCGGCCTCCGTGATCAGGCGCCCGACCTCCGGTGCCAACATACGCCGGATGATGCGGCCTTCCCGGACGACCAGGTAAACGACGCCCCCGAGGAAAGCCAAAAACAGGGGGACCCAGACAATCAGGTACAGGACGAAGAAAAAGGCCCCGGCCAGGGAGGCGATGAGGTTCCACAGGGCGTGCAGAAAGCCAGCTCCGACCCATCCCACCACGGGCATGACGACCCGCAGGACCGGCCGATGGGTCTCCCGGGCGATGCCACAGCCGATGCCCGTCATCGCCGTAAAGAGGGCGTGGGAAAACGGCGACAGAACGCCCCGCAGGAACACGACGACGGCCAGGGCTCCCAGACCCTCTTGGACGAAGCTCCGACCATAGTAGAGCACGTTCTCGACCGTGGCGAATCCCAGAGCGATGAAACCGGCGTACACGATGCCGTCCAGGACGTCATCGAACTCCCGCCTCAGGAAAAACCAAAAGACGAGGACACCGAGGCCCTTCGTCGATTCTTCGATCAGAGGCGCCGAGACGACGGCCGTCAGGACTCCTCCGGCCTCCGGACCGGCCAGGGCCGTCGAGACGGCACCAAACAAGGTGTTTACGAACATCGAGACGACGACGGCAAAGAGGGCCCCCCAGGCGAAGGCTCCGACCAGTGCCCAAGCCGGCTCCGGGTCATACCGGTCCAGCCATAGAAACAGTAGCAGGTACAGCGGCGCCGGCAAGAACGCCACGAGGCCCCCGACCAGCGTCCCGACGAAGCCCAATTCCAGCAGGATCCAGCCTGCGATGAAGAAAGCCAGGGCGCTCCCCAACAAGATTACACATCCGAGGCCCAACCACCGACCCTGCCGCAGGGGCGCCCTGTCCCGGTCCGGATGATACATCCCCAGGTCGGCCAGGGTCCGACGCCGCGGCCCGATCCCGGCCCCTTCGGCCGGGAGTATGGAGGCTTCTCCGAATTGAACCCATATCTGCGGGCCCTGGGGACCGAGCCTGACGACGTCGCCATTCTGGAGACGAGCCCGCTGAACGCGGACTCCGTTGACGAACGTCCCATTCCGACTGTTCTGGTCGATGACGTACAGTCCGTCGGACTCCTGCTGAAAGACGGCATGGAGGTTCGAGACGACCCGGTCGGCCGTCGGGTGGAAGCGGATGTCGCATGAGGCATCCCGCCCGACGGTCAGTCGGACGGGGGCCTCGAATCGAAACCGGGCCCCGTGGAGGGACCCGCCTTGAATCGTCAGAATCAAGGTCATACCCGGTCTCCGGAGGGCCGGGACCCCCATCCAGTATAACGCACGGGGAATAAGTCTCATCCATCAGGCCTTGTATTATAAGGGGAAGGGGTTTCCATGCATGGACCCCTTCTGGTTGGAGTATACGGATAGCCTGTACCGGTATGCCGTGCGTCTGACGGGCGACCGGGACGAGGCCCGGGACCTCGTCCAGGAGACCTTCCTGCGGTTCATCAGAAGGGGGCGGGTGCCCCGTCCGGATGCCAACGTCAAGGCTTATCTGCTCACGATCCTGCGGCACTTGTGGTATCGGGAACGGAGGCGCCAGCGCGACCGCCGGCGGGTCCTTTTCCAGCTTTTCCGGCGCTATCCGGTGGAAGGTGGCGAACCGGAGGGGCTGTCGGAGGTCCCAGAAGTAGCCTGGAGCGACCCTGAACTGCAGGCCCTTCGGGAGGTTGATACTCACCTGGTCCGGATGGCCCTGACGGCCTTGCCCCTCCCCTTGCAGGAGGTCCTCCTGTTGCGGGAGGTGGAGGGTTTCCCTTATCAAGATATTGCCCGAATCCTGGGCATACCCATGGGGACCGTCATGTCCCGTCTCCACCGGGCCCGAGCGCTCCTCAAGAGGACGTTAGTAGACTTGCAAGCTTCGCGGAGAGAGACTTCGGATGGCGTGCGATCCATGGCGTCGTCGGATCCACCGTTACATTGACGAGCCGGACGACTCGGAACGCTCTGTAGTCGAGGCCCATCTCCGGGAGTGTCCCGATTGCTGGCGAGACGTGGAGGGGGCCTATCTCCTGCGGCAGAAACTGCGGGCCGCCCTCTTGGAGGAGTTGGCCCCACCGGAACTCCATCGGCAAGTTACCCGTTGCATCCTCTGCCAGGCCCAGATTCGACGGTATCACCGTCGTCGATGGATGTTCGCCGTCGTGCTGGCCCTCCTGGGAGGCATCGCCCTGGGGGTCCTGATCGCAGAACCGGTTTACCGACGTGCCCCGGCACCGACTCCTGTCCCCGTCGCCCTTATTCAAGAAGCCCTCCGCTATCACCAACTCCTCCGGCAGGGCCAGATCGCCTTCGACCAGGCGGGGGGCGACCCCTACGTGCTCGTCCGGTGGCTCCACCAGGCCGGCTGGCGGATCGAATGGCCTTCTTCGATCCCGCCGGACCTCCACCTGAAGGGCGTCCGTCTGATGGCCGTGTACGGCCGGCCGGGCGTCGGGCTCTTTTTCGTGAAGGGCACGAGTCAGGCGACTCTTTTCGTGTGGATGCTCCCGCTGGATACGGCCCGAAACTCGGGTATCGAGGAGCGACCCCGGCGGCAGACCCTCCAGGGCTATGACGTTTTGACCTGGCGGCGGGGCGCCTTCATCCACGTCCTGATATCGTCCGGCTCCCAAGACGGTTGCCTGCAGTGTCACGACCCCAACCGGGACACTCGCTGGCTCCAGTCGTTCACGCCGGTAGAGATGTAAGGAACGGGCCGAGCCCATAGTTGAGAGCCAACCCCGTCCTAAACCCCCTCCACCCACGGTGGGGGATACCCACTCTGCTCACCCGAAGGGGCTTCATAATCCAAGCCCCGCACGCCAGTGCAGGTCACCCCCTGCTCGCACGCCCATGGGGGATTACTGATCCCGGCCCTGCATACAAGCGTGAAGTTCATCCGTCCCGAGACTGCTTCCGAAGTTTCGAGCCTGAGGTCTTCAGTATCGGCCGTTCGTCACCCCTCACCAGCGTCAGGCGCCGACTGGACTTTCGGGAAGGTCGAACCCCGTCGCCGGACCCACCATCGATAGGCCCCGAACACCAGGGCCCACAGCGTGAAGAACAGGTACCCGCCCATGAACAAGAAGTGATAGAACCACCGCTGAATCCCCGAGGCCTCGACGACCTCCCCCTGCACGTTACAGCAGGGCTGAAGAAGCACCGCCCGAATCCATTCCATCAGTCCGTCCATGACTGATCCCCCGGCACCAAGACGGCCTGAAGCGATCGTTATGAAAGTGACGGAGTGACGAAGTGATGGAGTGACGGAGTAAAAATGGATGCATTCGGCGAGTCCACGGGGTCCCGCACCCGAACCCTTGCCTTATTGCCTTACTGCCTTATGGCCCTACTGCCCTATTGCCTTCCTGCCCGGCTCCCCTATGGCCGTAGAAACACCCCCTGCGTAAGCCCTACCATCATCCGTAACGACTTGAACACTACCTTGGTCCTCCAGAAAAACCGGGCGCCAGGTTGAGTCCTCAAGCTCGGTGTTCAGTCCTCGGCTTGCAGACGCCGGTGGCCGGATACCGAGCCCCGAGGACCGAAAAACCGGTCTCATGGCGGAAGGGTCGTTCGACCGGGTCTTCCGGGGCATCTTTCCGCCTCGTTCGACGGGCGCAGGTCCGGACGACGGCCAGGACCCCCCGCACGAGCCGTCGGCTGTAAGACCGAATCAATGCCCGCTCCCGGGGCGTCCAAGCATGACGCCGCAGGAGCCGTGTCAACTCTTGGGCCTGGTAGACTCGAGCCCACTCCGAAAGCCGTTCCACCATGAATTCGGCACGGGAATCCGGGACGCGGCGCATGGGAAACCCTTCCATCGAGGCCCATCCTCCTTTCCGACATTGCGGGGTTAAGGAACGGCCATCACCCGTGGGGCGGGATCGGGCCGATGGGCGGCTGGGTCAGCCACTGCTTGAGGTCCGGCCAGAAGCGCGTCACCAGGTAAACGAGCGCCCACAGGAGCCATCCGTACCAGACGGCCTGGAGCCACCAGGGGAAGGCGTTCCCCTCGTAGGTGAAGTCCTGAGTCGCCGGATAGTCCTGAACCGATTGAAGTCTTTCCCGTTCCGTTTCCCGGTCGGTCATCGGGGGTCCTCCGTATCGTATTGGGCTTCGGGCCATCGGGTGTACCACCAGTCCCGGGTTTCCTCGTCTAACCGGCGCTCCTGTTCCAACATCTCGTACTTGGGGGCCTCGACGTCCCGATAGTGGCCCCGGATGAGGGTCCACAGGAAGATCAGAAACCAGCCGACGGCCACCGACAGGTAGGTCACGACGGGAATGATGAAGGCCCGCTCGACGTCGCCTCGGATGACGGAAAACAGGAAGTCCATCAGTTTGAACGTGAAACCCAGGCCGGCCCCGACCAGGACGGTCCAGGAGAAGACCTTCAAGAACTTTCGTTCCCACGCCGGCATGACGTGGGCCATGGCATACCTCCTATCGGTTCATCGACAGGTTCCGTTCACCTGGGCTCTCGGCCGACTCCGAAGCCGTCAGCGGCGCACCCTCCGTCGGGGGTCGGACCCAACTGCCGAGCCACTGGACATACGTGATGATGGCCAGCCCCCGCCGGTTGGGGACGATCTTCACGCCGTTCTCGTAGGGGGTCTTCCGCTCCTCAAAGAACCACGTGAACCGGGGCATGACCGAATCGGGGACGACGGCTTGGGGATCATAGAAGTGGGCCGCGTGCCAGTCGTTGGACCGGACGCCCGCCTCCCGGATGAGGTCGGGGCCGACCCGGCGGGTCCCAAACAGCGGGGGTAGCTGAAGTTCATTTTGGTGTTCGGCGGCCCAGGATGTCAGTCCGAACCGGAGTTGCTCGTCAGCCAGGGGCCGGACGAACTGGCTATGGCAATGCCAGCACCCCTCGGCGATGTAGACCTTTCGGCCCAGGCGGAGGGCCTCGGCAAAGTACTGCCGCATCTTGGCCTCGTCGGGCGGGTCACCCGGGTCGCCGAAGTACTTCTTGAACTCGTCGGGGTAGCGCACGAGCAGGTCGTAAAAGTCCGGGATGACCTGTTGGCTGATCTCCTCGACCCTCTGCATGGGGACCTTCCGGAGCATGACGACGGGTCCCAACGCCATGGCGGCGACCGAGAAGACGAAAAACCCAAAACCCGCGATCCCCAGCGTAGCGGAGGCCTTCTCAAGCCATCGCGTGTTCATCGTCCGACCTCCTCCCGGCGGGGCGCTCATAGGGCCGCCGGCTCGGCGCCCTCAACCCTCTCGGCCACGGCGGCGGGGACGGGTTGCCGGGCCGTCGCCCAGGCGTGATAGGCGAAGACGACCGTCCCGGCGATGATCATGAGACCCGTGAAGGTCCGGAAGACCCAGAAGGGCACGGACGCCCGGAGCGAGTCCTCCCAGGGGTTCAGACCCCGCCACACGAAGCCCTGGACGAGGCCCGCCGCCGTGAGCGTCAGAAACATCAGCCAAATGCCCAAAGTCGTCAGCCAGTAGTGCCACTCCAGGAGGGCTCGGCTCTTCCAGGGCCGCCGGACCAGGCGGGGCCACAGTTCCGTAAAGAAGCCCATGATCCAGGACCCAAACACGGCAAACATGACGAGGTGGGCGTGGGCGACGACCCAATCCGTAAAGTGGATGATCTGCTGGACGGGGAGTTGGACCTGGACGGCGCACTGGAGGCACGTCGTAAAGTAGGCGACCATCCCCGTATAGAACCACCGGATGGGCAAGCTCGTCACCAACGTTCGACCCATTCCCCGAAGCGTCATGAAGAAGTTGACGATGACCGTCGTGACGACTAACTCGACGGCGACGGTCGATACGACGGCCCCGTACTGGACGTACATCGGGATCGTGCTGTAGAGGAAGTGGTGGACGCCGTTCAGGGGATAGAAGAAGGCCAGACCCCAGAAGCCGACCAGCGACAGGGCGTGGCTCCAGATGGGTCGGTTCAGGATGGACGGGACGAAGTAGTACATCAGGCCCCACCCGATGGGAGTCACGAACAGCCCGACCAAGTCATGGATGAAGAGTCCGGCGATGGCCGCCCCGCCGGCCCCCGGGATGAAGAACTGCGGGATGTAGTTGCCCATCAAGTAGTTCAGGACCGTCCACACGAAGGAGGCCGAGAAATACCATAGGGTCACATACAGAGGCCGTCCCCGTGTCTTAAGAATAGGTACCATCAAGTTGATGATCCCCAGGAGAGCCCATACAGAAATGAAGGGATCGATGAAGACAGGCGTCTCGCCCCACTCGACGGCCTGGGCATGACCCGTCAGGATGCCTCCGACGACAAAAGCCAGGATGACCTGCCAGCCCCAGAAGAAAATCCGACCGAGCCTGTCCGACAGGATGGGAAAACCCGTCAGGCGAGGAATCGACCACAGCATGCCGGCAAAAAAGGCGTTGAAGATAAATCCATAGGCCATCATGTTCGTGTGGACCATCCGGACCCGGCCGGGGGACAGGAGCTCGACGCCGGGGAAGGGGTAATGGCGGAAGAACTGCATGGAGAACAGGAGTCCCCCCGTCAGGCCGACAAAGAACCACACCAAGCTGGCGATGATGTGGTACCGAACGAGGGCCAAGTCGACCAGGGAGCGTTCGCCGGCCCCCGACGGCGCCGCAGGCGCCGGGTAGGTCGTAGTACGGTCGGTCATAGCGGTCTTCTCCTCGGTAAGGAAACACCCCGCTTTTCAATTAGGGATGCCACGTAGTAAGTGACGGCCCAGAGGTCCTCCTCGGGGATTTGGCCCTTCCAGACGGGCATTTCGGTCCCGCCGACGCCGGCCCCGATACGGATGTAGAGGTCCTCCAGGGACGAAACGGACTTCAGACGGTTCCGGGTAAAGTCCGGCGGAAACAGGATGTTGCCCCACCGGTCCGTCGTCTTTTGGGGCTTCGCGAGGTCGGGTCGGATCGAGGCGGCTTCCTCGCCCCGGCCGAACTGCCGGAGGTACTCGGCGATCCGGTCGGCCGATACGTAGGCCGGATGACACGCCCAGCATTTGGTCAGGCCGTGGTAGACGGCCTCGCCCCGGGGAAGGACCTCTGCCTGAATCTGGGCAGGGTCATAGAACGCATAGGGGTCGGGAGTGACCTCGATAGGCTGGCTGGGCGTTTCTTCCTGCCACCGGGTCGAGAAGGTTTTGATGTACTGGATAACGGCCCAACGCTCGGTCTCGGGCAGAAGCCGCCAGGACGGCATGGCCGAGCCCGGGAGCCCGTGCGTGACGATGCGAAAGAGGTCTCGGTCCGGGGGCAGGTCTCCCCGCGGGACCGTCAAGAACTTGAAGACGCCGTCCCGGAAGTCCCGGGGTTTTGGCCACAGCATAGCCGCCACCGGCCCCTGGCCGTCCCCCTTCTCGCCGTGGCACCCGACGCAGTAGCGCAGGTAAACCCGTCGGCCGTTTTCGATGAGCTGGGCCGACGGAAGGCGTGGGTCCGGCCATTGAACCGACTGGGCCAGGACAGCGACGACCCCCAGTAGGAGGATACTCCCACATCCGACCACCCATCGCCATCGTCGCATCGGAAACACCTCCCCTTTTGGTTCCGAGTTCCCGGGGACTCTCGGCTTTGGGGACCGGACTCCGGACGCCGAGGACCGAGCCGGGAAAAGCCGCTCACTTACTGGGATTCTTCCGCCGGGGCCGGGACAAGGAGATACGAAAACGTCAACCGCCGCACGTCTGGAATCGCTTTGTCGATCTTGATCGTCGCCGTCGCCTCGAGGGACTCGCCCGCCTTCAGCGTGATGGCCCGAGTGCGCTTGTCAGGTCCCGCAATGCAGAAGCATTCAATCATCTCCAAGTAGGCCGTATACTCGGGTGGAGCGACGAAGTGGCCGGCGATGAAGCGGACGGTCCGTTCCGACGGGTTGCGGAAGGTGTACTCGATGCGGAAGCGTTTGCCGACCTCGACGTCCGACTCTACCGGTCGGGACTCAACCTGTAAGGGCAGTTCTTCTGGGACTTGGACCTGGAAGACGACCCGGATCTTCCGAGACGCCGCCGTTCCAACGGCCATCCCAATGACGCTCAAAACGATCCACCCCGCCATGCACCATCGCTTCCACCGATGCATGGAGTCCCCTCCTTCCCCTCGGTACCCACTGTAACTAAGGGGTCGCACCCGGACGTTCCCCCAGCGCGACCTTGGGGGCGGGCGGGCTGATCATGAAACGGGCCGTCAGGGACGTGATGCCGTTGCCGCCCGTATAGGGCGCCCGCAGGAGGGGAATCTTGACGGTTTCCCAGGTGCCCATCGTGATGCGGGTCACGTGGTCGTCGAATTCGTTCGTCACCCAGGCGTACTTGCCGTTGTGACTGTAAGCGACGCCGTGGGGGCTCTGGCCGCTGGGGATCCGGCGAATGACTTCATCCTTGGCCGTATCGATGATGACGGCCTCGCCCGTCGAGCCAACGGCGGCGACGACGTACTTGCCCGTCGGGTCGACGGGAAGCTGGATGACGCCCGCACCGACCGAAATGTCCTTGATCTTTTTGGCATTCGGAATATCGACGACCGAGACCGTCCCCGACAGGGCGTTCGCGACGTAAGCCTTCTTACCGTCGGGGGTGATCCCGACGGCGACCGACAAGACGCCCGTTTCTACCAGTGTCGTTTTGTCCGTGTCGAGGTTCACGATCGTGACGCCGCCCGCCGGGACCGTGTGGGGAACTAACACGTAATGACCCTTCCCCTTCGGTGTGAACCAGAAACCGTGGGGCGCCTCCCGAGGCATCTTGTAGGTCTTCAAGACCTTCCCGGCCTCCCGGTCAAACTTGACGATGTAGTCGGACCCCTGAATCGTGGCAAAGACGACGTTGGGGTCGTTGGGGTCATACATGACATGGGCGCAGTTGGGACCGACCTTAAGGGACCGAACGACCCGTTTGGCCTGGGCGTCGATGACCGTGATGTAGTCCCGATGCCAACTCGTGACGTACATGTACTTGCCATCCTCGGACGGCCAAATGTTATGGGGATCGCCTTCTACACGGATGATCTGGCGGACACGGTTACTGACCGGGTCGATGACCTGAATAGTATCACTGAACTGGGCGGCCACCCAGACCTCATCACCGGGCTCGCCCCGGACGTTCGGGGGAGGGACCTTCGTGGGCGTCGGAATTTGATACTGCTCCTTCTGCCAGGTGGCATCGTCAACATCGACGAAGACCTTCATCCGCATGTAGACCGGATGCGTCAGGCAACGGACGTCATAGATACCCGGTTTCGTAAAGGTAAACCGGAACGTCTCGCCGGGAGCCAGGGTCTTGGATAGAAAGGCACCGCCCACGTCGGCCACCCGATGCCAACCGGCAGACACGTTGTTCCATTCGACGGTGTCACCGACACGAACGCGCAGGTTGATGGGCGTAAACCACGGACGCTTGTCGTTAATCGAGACCTTGTGGACCTGCCCCTGGGCCCAGGCCCAGCCGGTGAGGAGGACCCAAAGAGACAGCCCGATGATTAGGACACGCCGATGGGCCATGTTGGACCTCCCAGGAGGGGGCATAAAGTTCCTTCCTTAATACAAGCCTTTGAGTTAGCCGTTTATTCCGCCATCCCGGTGGCGGTCGCCGTGGGGATCCGCCCGCTACTTTGCAATGCCGTATCCGCATGGGTACAATGCGCCCTTCGGGGGATGGTTTGCCTCTTCTCCACCGTCCCGGAGCCCGGTGAATCTCATATAGACCCTCGGGATCAGGGCTCCTCCCCTTCACCCCATCCCTCTTTCAGAGGACGGAACGATGGACTGGCGAATCTACAGGACTTCCCTGACCCTTCTCCTTATCGGAGGAGTGGCGGCAATGCCCCTGGCTTCCCAGCCCTTGGGTTTTCCCCTCCCGGAGGGCCCCTACCGACCCGACGTACCGACACCGGACCGGGTCTTGGGTTTTTCCTTCGGCCAGCGTCCCATCACGCCGGAGGAGGCCTTCCACTATCTGGATGCCCTCGCTCAGGCGTCTCCCCGCATCCGGGTCGAGACCTACGGTCAGACCTTCGAGGGTCGTCCCCTCCGGCTGGCCTGGGTCAGCACGCCGGAGAACTTGGACCGCCTGGAGACATGGCAACGTCGCTGGCGGGACCTCTGGAATCCGGTTCAGGTCCGACCGTCGGACCTGGACGATTGGCTTGTGGAAGGCCTTCCCCTGCTGGTCTGGTTTGGCTTCAGCATTCACGGTAACGAACACTCGAGTACAGAGGCCGCTCTGGCCCTGGCCTACTTTTTGGCCGCCTCGGAAGCACCGGAAGTCCAGCGGGTCTTGGAGCGGGTCGTCCTCCTCATCGACCCCGTCCAGAACCCCGACGGGCGGAGCCGGTTCGTCCAGCACGTCCGGACGCAGATGGGCCGCCAGCCCGACGAGTTCCCCTGGGCGACCGAACACACCGAGGAATGGCCCTCCGGCCGGTTTAACCACTTTCTGTATGACCTGAACCGGGACTGGCTTTTCCAAACCCAGTTAGAATCCCAGGCCCGGGTCGCCGCTTACGTCCGGCACCCACCTCAGGTCTTCGTCGACTTTCACGAGATGGGTCGGGACGAGACGTACTTCTTCCCGCCGCCGACCCGGCCGATCATCCCCTGGCTCCCGGCCTCCCTCCGGGCATGGTGGGAGCGGTTCGGTCAGGCCAACGCCCGGGCTTTTGAGCAGAAAGGCTGGCGGTACTTCACCCGGGAGTGGTTTGACACGTATTACCCGGGTTACGGGGACAGCTTTCCGGCCCTCAATGGGGCCGTCGGGATGACCTACGAACAGGCCTCGGCCCGGGGCGTGCGGGTGCGACGGTCAGACGGGACCGTCCTGACCCTGTCGGACGCCATCGCCCACCACTGGACGACGGCCTGGACGACGCTCCAGACGGCCGCCGAGCACCGGACCGAGATCCTCCGGGACTTCTTCCAAAGTCGGGCGGCCCACCTCCATGACGCCGAAGGCCCTTGGGGATGGCTCGTGCCGGCCGACACCGACCCCTTCTTACGTCAGCGGCTTTGGGAGCGACTCCAGCGGATGGGCGTCGAGGTCCACACCGTCTCGAGGCCGGTGACGGTGTCCGCCCAGGACCCCTACTTTGGGGGGTCGCCTACCCGGATCGATGTCCGGCCGGGCGATTGGCTGATCCCCCTCCGGCAGGCCCAGCGGCTCCTCCTGAAGGTCTGGCTCGACCGAGAGGTCCCGATGGAACCCGAATTCCTGGCGACCGTCCGGGAACAGCGGGAACTCCGGGAGGAACCCGGTTTTTACGACATCACGGGCTGGTCCCTCCCCTTGGCCTGGAACCTGCGGGTCGTCGAGCTGACGGGCCGGATCGACCGAAGTCTGCTCCAGCCCGTGCAGGCGGGGTCGGACCCGACGGGACCGGTCTCCCGACGGGCGACTTACGCCTACGTCCTGTGCAACCGGACCCTGGGCATCTATGCGGCCGCCGCCTCGGCCTTAGAACACCGCCTCCCCTTCTATATCAACCGGAAGCCCCTTCACCTGGGCTCGAGCCGGTGTCCGCCGGCAAGCCTCATCTTCTTTGTAGCCTCTCAACCCCCCGAATTCGAGTCCTGGATAGAGACATGGGCCCGACGGCTGGGCCCGGCCGTCTTGGCCCTGGACAGCGGTTGGACGACCGACGGTATCTCCCTGAGCTCCCCCCAAACGGCCTTTGTTCCCTCGGATAAGCGGATCGTCCTCCTGGTCGGAGCCGGGACCCGACCCGACAGCGTGGGGGCCCTATGGCATACCCTGGAGGTCGTCTATGGATTCCCCGTCACCCGCATCCGGACCGACATGCTCGCCTCCATGGACTGGTCGGACGTGGGGGTCCTCATCCTGGCGGACGTCACCCCTTCGGTCCTCAAGAGCCTCTGGCGGGACGAAACGGTCCAGCGGTTGAAGACCTGGCTGGAGAGCGGCGGTGCCCTGATCGCCATCGGGAGCGGCGCCGTCTGGGCGTCCGAGGCCGGTCTGATGAAGGTCGAATGGGGACCCGAAAAGAAAGCCGACGAGAAAGAGAAGAAGCCACCGACCCTGGGCGACGTACCCGGTGCCCTCCTGTGGGTCCGCTTAGAGCCCCGTCACTTCTGGATGGGCGGTTATGAGACCCCCGACGTCGCCGTCTTCTATGAGGGAAAGACGATGGCCCGACCGGACCCAGAAGCGGCTTTCGTCGTGGCTCGGTTCGCTCCGGTGGACCGTCTGAAGGCCAGCGGCTTCGTGTGGGACGATACGAAGACCTTTTTAGCCGATACGGCCTATGCCTGGTACGTGGAGCTCGGACGTGGCCGGATCTTTGCCATCCTCGGGCATCCGATGTTTCGGGGCGACTACTGGGGCACCCATCGGTTCGTCCTGAATGCCCTCCTATGGGGGCTCGCCCGATAGAAATTCGCAGTACGGCACGGTGGATGCATTCGGCGAGTCCACGGGGTCTCGTACCCGCCTTATGACCTTATTGCCCCATTGCCGTATGGCCCGACTACCTTTTGGCCTTCCGACGAGGCGACGGCGACGCGGCCGTCAGGACCGTCTCGGCGGCCAGAGCGGCCCCCCAAACGCTGGCCAAGTACTTTAAATGGGAGGGTAAGACCAGCGGCACGGAGGATGCTTCCGCCAACATATAGGCACGCGCCCGTTGCGCGACCATTTCGACAAAAAAGTCGTTGGAACCGAGGATGCTTCCCCCGATCACGATCACGTCGGGATCCAGCCAACTGGCGACCATGTGGACACCCAGGCCCAACGCCTGAGCCGCCTCCTCGATGACCTCCTGGGCGGCCGGGTCCCCAAAGCGGGCCGCCTCTAAGACGTCCTCGACCCGCAGGTTGGCCAGACGGATCTGCCGAAGCCGGGACTGGGGATGCCGCCATAGGACCGATTGGAGCCGTTGGAGCATGCCCTGCGACGACACGAAAGCCTCCAGACAACCCCGACGCCCACATGGACACGGCGGCCCGTCGGGTTGGACGGGAATGTGCCCGATAAGGCCGGCCCATCCATGCGCGCCCCAGTAGGGCCGACCGTCCACGACGATGCCGCCGCTCAGGCCACCCTCGACCGATAAATATACCAGGTGCCGACTCCGACCCCGTTGGACCTCCGGATGAAGCCGGTATTCCCCATAGGCGGCCATCTGGGCCTCGCTGGCCACGACGACCGGTCGGGACCACTGCCGTTCCAGATGGAACTTCACCGGAGCTCCCTGGAGAAAAGCCAGCTGGGGCGCATGTCGGACGACCCCGTCCGGATAGGAGACGACGGCCTGCAGGGCGACGCCCAGGCCCTGGACGGGCCATTGGTCCAAGATCCGGCGATAGGCCGCATCGGCCTCGGTCAGCAAGCCCCCCAAGTCCCGAGCCTCTAAGGGGAAGACCTCCCGATATACGAGCCGTTGGCCTTCGACGACCCCGACCTTCAAAAAAGTAGGGCCGATGGCGATACCCAACCACACGGCGAGTCCCCTACCTCATGGAGTGGGCGACGCGGGCCATCGAGGGTGCGGGGGCCGTCGCTCGCCCCCGCACCTAAGGTCCGGTGCTCGATACCGAGTTTGGCCGAGCCCGTTGAATATAATAATCGGGATCCTGGTCAAACAGGAGTTTACAGGATAGACCGCAGAAGCCGTATCGCACGCCCCGCCATTCGGTAAAGTGCTCGACGTAAGCGAGATTCAGGGGCATCCCGCACACCGGGTCCCGCACCGGATTCGGCCGGGGCGGCGTCGGGGGAGCCTTGCGAGGTGGCGAGCCGGACCCGAAGAAAAAGCCTCGCATGTGTGCCACCCGATGAAGGGTTCTCCTCAGGCTACTGGCCGGGAGTTACCCCGTCAAGTCACCTCACCGCTCCCTGCTGGAGAGCGTATCGGCCGAGGCGCGTGGGGAGGACTCCCCACGCCGGCCCTATCGGCCTATGACGAAGACGACTCATGCCCGGCCCCTCCGCCGGAATACGACCCCAAAGAAGCCGTCCGCCGGGAAACGGTCGGGCCATACAACGAAGAAGTACCGGCCCTCTACAAAGGCCCGAACACAGGCTGGCCACTCGGAGCCGTCCAGGGGGACGAGGAAAAAGTCTGGATGGGCTTCCAGGAAAGCCTGGACGACGTCATAAGTCTCTTCCCGTTCGAGCGTGCACACGGCGTACAGGAGCGACCCGCCCGGCCGGACGTAAGGAGCCACGCCCGCCAGGAGCTCCCCCTGGAGCCGACCCAGGGCTTGGATGTCCTCCAACCGCATGCGCCATTTCAGCTCCGGATGGCGATGGGCGACTCCCAGGTTGGAACAGGGCGCGTCGACGACGACCCAGTCAAAGGTCGTGGCCGGTCGGAGGGGCGGCGTCCGCATGTCGGCGACGAGGGGCAAGATCCGCAGGTTCGAGTCCGAAAGGCGCTCTCGCTGGAGCCACCGCCGAAGGTTCCCCAGGGCCTCTCGGAGACGGAGGGGAGAGACGTCGGCGGCGACGACGGTTCCCCGATAGTCCATCTGCTGAAGGAACCGAGTCGTTTTGTTCCCCGGGGCCGCACAGGCGTCCAGCAGGGTTTCGCCGGAGCGGACCCGCACGAGGAGGCTTACGATTTGGGAGGCCGCGTCCTGGATGGCGAAGTAGCCCTTCCGAAAGCTGGACGTTTGTTGGGGTCGACCCTCGAGGACCCGGAAGCAGTCCGGAATATCGGGGACCGGTTCCACGATGAGGCGCTCCCGGCGTAAGAGTTCGACAAACCTCTCATCCGGTACCGGCAGATGCCGGCGGATGTAGAGTACGGGTCGAGCCTGCAGGGCCTGCAGGACGGCTTCCGTTTTCGCCTCTCCCCACCACTGGACCCACCGGCGGACCATCCATTGGGGAAAGGAATACCGAAGGGCCAAGTACCGGATGGGGTCCTGGGACCGGTCCGGGAGAACGGATGCTCCATCGAGGCCGACGGCTTTCCGGAGGACGGCATTGACGAGCTTCGTCGAAACACCGCTGATGTGCCGGGAGACCTCCACGGTCGCATGAACGGCCGCATACGGCGGCACCCTGTCCATCTCCAGGAGCTGGTACAGTCCGATCCGCAGGAGGATCCGAGCCGCCGGGTCGGGGTAAAACCGCCCCATGAGGACATGGAGGACGTGGTCCAGATAGGCCTGCTTCCGTAAGGTTCCCTGGACGAGCTCCGTCAGGAAGTCCCGGTCCCGGGGGTCCCGAAGCTGGTTCCGGAAGCGCTCCAGGACGGTATCGGCGTCGGCACCCCGCTCGACAGCCCACAGGACCTGATACGCCATCTTGCGGAGGCGAACACCCTTTCGAGGCGACCCGGCAGGCTTGACAGTTCGCCGACGCTTCTCCATCATCGAACGTCCCCGTAATGCCATCTTGAAAAGATGGGAGGGCGACGGCCTTGCGACCACCCCTTCATCGGCCATGAATCCGGTACAAAGGAGTCCGACGCCTTGACTCCCCGACGGCTTCCCAAAGACCGAATGGGTTTTTTGATCGCCTTGGAGGGCGTAGACGGCTCGGGGAAGACGACCCAGGCTCGACGCTTGGCCGAAGCCCTCCGCAAGGCTGGTTGGGACGTTGTCTTGACCCGGGAGCCCGGCGGTACGCCCCTGGGGGAGCAACTCCGACGTATTCTCTTGCAGTCCCCGGTACCCCCGGCGACGGGCCCGGCGCCACGGACGGAGTTGCTGCTTTACTTAGCGGACCGAGCCCAGCATCTGCACGAAGTCATCGAGCCCGCCCTGCGGAGTCGGCAAATCGTCGTATCCGACCGCTTCATCGACTCGACCCTGGTCTATCAGGGGATCGCCCGGGGCTTCGGGGTCGAGCTCCTTATCGAGGTCCACCAAAAGTTGGGTGTCCTGCGATGGCCGGACTGTACGGTTCTCCTGGACGTCGACCCCCGGCTGGGGCTTCAACGTAAACGTCGCCAGGCTCAGGCGGAGGGCCCGGCCATCCCGTTGGCCGAATGGAGCCGTTTTGAGCGGGAAGACTTGTCCTTTCACCAGGTCGTCGCCGAGGGCTATCGTCAACTGGCTAAGATGTCTCCTGAGCGCTGGATCGTCGTTCCGGCGGACGCCGACCCCGACACCGTATTCCAAGGTATCTGGACCGCCCTGCGTCAGAAGTTTCCGTGGCTTCAACCGTGACGCTTATCGGCGTGGAGCCGACAGGGCCCCGAACCCCGTCCCCGAGGCCGTCGGAAGGTCCGGGACCCAGCGGCCGTCCTCGACATAGATCCGACCGTCCTTTATGACCGTCACGACGTGCCGGAGATCCCGCAAGTCCTCTAAGGGATTGCCGTCGACGACGATGAGGTCGGCCTTTTTCCCGGGAGCGATGACGCCCAGGTCGGGCCGGCGAAGGAGTCGCGCCGGCCAGAAGGTGGCGGCCCGGATGGCCTCCATAGGTGGCACGCCCAGCTGTTGCCACGTATAGAGCTCCCGCCACGTCGAGTCGAAGTGGAAGTTCATGGGAATGCCCGAGTCGGTCCCGACCAGGAGGGTTACGCCGGCGTCTCGGAGTTGCTGGAACTTCGTCTTCAGGGTCGGAATGCGGCGCTTCGTCAGGACGAAGTACTCCAGCTGGCGGACGTTCCGGAGGGATTCCCGGATATCCCGGTACAGGTCCGGCGGGAGGGTCATCTTCAGACGGGGGTCGTCGAGCCGTTCCGGATATTGCTCGGTTAGGGCATACAGGTAAAGGCCCTCCAAGGTCGGGACCCAATAGAGGCTGGCATTTCGTTGTTCAATCCGGCGAAGGACCTCGTCTGGATAACGGGGCTCCGTCGCCAGCCCCGTGTGCTCGAAGCAGTCCACGCCCGCCTGGAGGCCTTGCAGAATCTCACCCTCCCGGTGGGCATGAGCCGTCACGTGGCGGCCGTGGCGATGGGCCTCGTCCACGATGGCGTTTACGACCTCCTGAGGCATTCGATCCTGGTCGATGAGCTTGATGAGGTCGACACCCGCCTCGACGAGCTTACGGACTTTCGCCCGGGCGTCGGCGACGTCCCGGACGGGCCACCGGAAGTCCTTTTCGTAATCGCTAATCGTCTCAGCCACCTGAAGAAAGGGCCCGCTGACGAACAGACGGGGCCCCGGCACCTGACCCCGCTCGACCCGTCGCTTGAACTCAAGGATGCTGTCGAGCTCGGCGCCCACGTCCCGGACCGTCGTCACGCCTGCCATCAGGAGTTGCCGCGCCGCAATCGGCATGATAAGGTCCAGCCACCGACCCCGGTACTTCGTGAACCAGTAGGCGTAGTCGGCATGCCCGAGGATGTCCAAGTGGACGTGCATGTCCATCAAGCCCGGTAGGACGGTCCGGCCTTCCGTGTCGATGACGTACGCATCGGGCGGGATCGAGACACTCCCGACCGGACCGACGGCCCGGATTTCGTTCCCCTCGATGAGGACGACGGCATCGGGCAAGGGGGGTCCCCCGTAGCCGTCGATCAGCATCCCCCCGACCAGGGCGATGGGCTGGCCGGCCAGCGGTCGGCGGTCCGACGATGGAGTGCCCAGGCCGACGCTCGCGAGGACCCATCCGACGATGAGACATGACCGAACGTTTTCCCACCCTGCCATAGCCTCCCTCCCGTCGCCGATTCGGTAGTGCTCCAGCCATCACCGATGATGGCTAGATCCGGCGAGTCCACGGGACTCCGCACCCGAATCACTGCCCTACCGCCGCATTGCCCGAGTGCCTTCCCGTCATTCCCGGACCAACAGACGCTCCCGCAAAATGGGAAGCGGGACGATATTCCCCAGGAGCAAGGGAACCGTCTGGTCCAGCAGGGTATAGAAGGCGACCATGCGAATGCGCTCGGCGTCCCACACTTGAATGTCCCGACGCATCCGAAAAACGTCCAGTAAGTCCATGGCGGCTTCCACATAGTCCGTATACAAGACCTGCCGGCTCGCCCAGTCGATGGCAAACAGCCGGACCCCGATCCCAAACTGCCGGACCATGGGCATCGTCGAAGGCGGTGGGGCCAGGGCGGCCGAGCGCAGGACCAGAGTCGCCGAGACCGGAGCACCGACACTGTTTAAAAAGGCGTACTGCTGCCGGACGACCAGGACGCCGAAGATAATGACCGGACGGGCGACGTATCGCAGACCGTCGGACCGCAGATGGCGATCCAGCCACTCTAAGGCGAAGCCGTCGGTTTCCCATGCCAGAAGCGTCGGCAAGCCGGCGGTCTCCGGCGATGCCGGCAAGTCGACCCAGTCAAGGGTCAAGACGGGTCGTTCCGCATGACTCTGAATCTGGTTCCGGACAAAGGTCGTGACCTCCTGCCCGTAATCGATCGATGGCTCCCCGTGGGCGTCCGGGATCTGGAATTCCCGATACGTCAAGAACGGCAAGACGGCAATGGCCTCGTAGGCCTCGAGGGCGACCTGAGGTTGGGTCGACAGGGGAATCGGGACTTCGACGGTGTAAGGCGCGCAGGCGGCCAGGCTACCCAAGGTCCCCGCCGCCCAGAGCCCAATCAGGGCACGTCGGGACATCGCCAGGCCTTTATAGACTCACAAATTCGGGGTGAGCGGGTGAGGATACAAAATGCAGGCTCCAGGATGCAAGCGGATGAGCGGTCGCTTTACAGGGGAACACCTCGATGGAGCGTGCGGCGAAGGAGCCAAAGAAAGTAAGGTCCGGCCAGGGTCGCCGTGATGGCTCCGACGGGGACTTCCGTGGGCGACCATAGGGTCCGGGCCACCGTGTCGCTCCACAGGACGATTAGGGCCCCGACGACGGCACTCAAGGGGAGGACCTTCCGAAAGTCATAGCCGACGACCAGCCGGACGGCATGGGGCACGATCAGACCGACGAAACCGACCATCCCAGCCATTGCCACCGTCATGGCCGCCAGGGCAGCACCGATGATCAGCCATCGAACCCGAAGTCGGTCCGGCGCCAAGCCCCAACTGGCGGGGACGTCTTCGCCCAGGACCAGCAAGTTCAGGTAGGGCGCGTCTCGCCAGGCCCCGAGCGTCCAGATGAGGACCCATACCGTCGCCGTCCCCAACAGGGGATAGGCCAGAGGCTGAATCTGGCCGATCAGCCAGAGGGCGACCCGTTGGACCTGAAAGTACTCCCGCGTCACGGTCACCAGCAGGATGAGAGCTCCGGCGAAGGCATTGAGGACGACGCCGGCCAGGATGAGGCCGTAGACCGGCAGTTGACCCTGAATGCGGGCCAGCCCGTAAACCAGGAACGTAAAGACCAGCGCCCCGGCAAAGGCGGCGGCCATCGGAAGAGAGACCCACGGCCAGGGCACGGCCCAATCCCACGGGACGACCAGCGTGACCCCCAGGGCGGCCCCGCCCGATACGCCCAGCAGATACGGGTCAGCCAGGGGGTTTTGAAGCATCCCCTGGTACAGGGCCCCCGCCACGCCAAGCGCCCAGCCGACCACGACGGCCGCCCACACGCGGGGGACTCGAATGCTCCAGAAGATGGGAAGGGGAGAACCGGTCGCCGATTCGACGGTCCCGTCATATCGGGGACCCAGATGGACGGCGACCCATGCCGACAGGCCGAGGACCAGGAGCGCCCCGGCCATCAGGAGGGACCATCGGAGGGGTGTCAGGGGACGGGAGACGGAGACTTCAGCCATCGGTGCCGCTGGCGGCGATATCGGTCCCGGAGTTCCGCGAAGAAAGCGACCGCCGCCGCTTCCCGGTAGTCCGGGTACGTCCACGGAAGGGCCGTCCACCGGCCGTCCCGAAACCACAGGGTCAGTTCGGCGTAAATGCCCGCGCCAATGTAAATCCGGTGACCGGCCGGTTTCGTCGAAGCCAGGACGACCTGGTGGAGGTTCAGCCACCCCGGGTCCAGGTTGATGACCCGACGACCCGAGGAGTGGGTCCGCCGGACCTCTGCTTCCAGGTCGTTGGTCCAACGCTTGACGGCCGCTAACTCACCGGGGTCCTGCAGAGGTTCGAAACTGACGAACTTCCGCTCGATCGGGCGCCCCATTTCAGCGTCATAGTAAGTCGTGTAGATAAAGGGCATCCACTCCGTCTCCGCATCGATGGGGCCCAGCCGCTCCGTCAGCCGAGAAACGACCCACGTCCACACCACCGAGTCGCTGGCGAGGATACCGCAAAAATATTTAACGGGTTCGGGAGTCCGTGGGACGCCCATACCGTTCCGCAGTTCATCCCCCAGAGACCGGGGCCAGGAAGAGCTTATAGACAGAATCGCCATACTCGACTAAGACTCGGAAGAACTCCTGGTTCGGGACCTTGGCGCCTTGCAGGAGGGGTACACGACGACTCCGGACCGCCGGCTGTTCGATGGCCAGGTCCTCGGCCACGAGTTCCCCTTTCTGATACAACTGGAAGAACACGCCCTCGGCCTTGGGCACCAGCTTCACCTCATAGGTCCCCGGGGAGAGGACCGTCTTGCCCAATTGGAAGGCCCGCGGTAGGGTAACGACGCCAGCCCGTACTTCCTGCGTCAAAGGCTCCGCCCCGCACCAAGAGGTCCAAGTGCCTATGAGGAGGCCCCCGACGACCCATCCCAGGATCCGGGGGTACCGAAGCAAACGCCGTAGCATAGCCGCACCTCCCATCACAGACTTCAGGTCCCCATAAAGGGGCGGATGAACGGAATCCCTCTTTTCCGAAGCAAGTTTATTTCAGAAGAATCGACGTTCGGCCCGGACGTGGCGTTCGATTCGCCACGTATAAACATGCAGGGGAATTTCCCGGACGACGTGAAGTTCGACGGTGACCCGGTCTGGAAACCATTGAACTTGGATGTCGGGGTCTTCGACTGGGATATTGTATTCCCCCGCTAATCGGAGAATCTCATCCCGAAGACGCCGTTCCCTTTGACCCCGGACGGCGGCCGAATAAGAACCGAGGCCCGTCATCATCTCCTGAACGGCGTCCTCGAATCGGTATACGTCCATGTATGCCGGGATGACCCTGAGGGCCACGTATACGGCGGCACCCAAAAGGAAAAGCCAGAAGAGGGTTCCCCAGGGGACTCGTCCCTGGACTTGACGTGACTTCCCCATCGGCCGACCCCATGAGACGATTCGACGTTTGAAAAGTTAGGCAATTCGGCAGTAGGGCAATATGGCCGTCGACGATGACTCATCCCTTGTCCTTAGGAGCTCCGTCGTGAAGGGAGCTACCTCATAAGTTCTATCCGAGTCTTAACCAAGTACTGCATGACCGGCCCACCCGGTTCGGGATAAACGGCGGCATTACCGGTCCACTTCGCCCATGACGATGTCGAGGCTCCCGACCAAAGCGACGGCGTCGGCAATCATGGCCCCCGGTCCAATCTCGGGCAGGGCGCTGATATGGCAGAAACACGGTGACCGAGCCTTGACTCGGTAGGGCACGGGGGAGCCGTCCGAGACGATGTAGTAGCCGATCTCGCCGCGGGCCGCCTCATACCGGAAGTAGATGTCTCCCTCAGGAGGTCGGACGACCCGGGGAATGGCCTTCTGGACGTCGCCGGCCTCGCCTTTCGGCATCTGCTCGATGGCCTGACGCACGATCTTGGCCGACTCGGCCATCTCCTGGACCCGGACGTAGTACCGGTCCCAGGCCGAACCGAGGGGTCCGTACTGCCCCGTTCCGACGGGCACGTCGAACTGAAACCGGTCATACACCAAACAGGGCTCATCCTTGCGGAGGTCCCACCGGACGCCCGAGCCCCGGAGGTTCGGACCTGTGAGGCCATAGGCGATGGCGACCTCTGCCGGGATGACCCCGATCCGGGCCGTACGCTCGATAAAGACAGAGTTATATGTTAAAATCTTGTTGAGCTCGTCCCACGCCCGCTCAAACTGGTCCAGGAACCGTTGGACCTTATCGAGCCAGCCGTTCGGCAGGTCGAAGGCCACCCCGCCGATGCGGACATAGTTGTAAAGAAGCCGAGCGCCCGTCAGCTCTTCCAAAAGGTCCAAGATCTTCTCCCGCTCCCGGAAGGCATGGAAAAAGGGCGTCACCGACCCGATATCCAGGCCGTAAGTCCCGACGGCCAGGAGGTGAGAGGCAATCCGCTGGAGCTCGGCGACGATGACCCGGATGTACTGGACCCGCTCGGGCGGCTCGATCCGGGCCAGCCGCTCGACGGCCAGGCAGTAGCCCAACTCCATGTGGATGGCCGCCACGTAATCCATCCGGTCCGTGTAGGGAATGACCATTTGCCAGCCTAAGGACTCGGCGTGCTTCTCAAAGCACCGGTGGAGGTACCCGATGTAGGGCGTGACCTTCGTGATGACCTCGCCTTCCGTCTCCAGGTCGAGCCGCAGGATCCCATGGGTCGCCGGATGTTGCGGGCCCATGTGGAGAATCAAGGCATTGGGTCCGATCCGTTCGACGTCCAGGATCGTCGTCATGGCCCTTCCCCATACTTCCTGTCCCGCTTCAGGAGTCCAGCCCAGGTCCGAGTGCCGGGCTTCCGTTCAGGTGGCCGGACCCGGTACCGAGTTTGGTATCCGGCCTTCGGTCTCGGTTTGCCGACGCCGAGGACCGGATACCGAGCGCGGAAAACGCGTCCATCGGGTTTGCATCCTGCATCTAGGTCGTTACGATTCCGTCCCCGACGTCGGGGGCGGCTCTTCCGCAAGGCCCAGGGCGGCCAGTCGAGCCTTCAGGCGGGCCAGTTCGGCCTCCGCCCGCTCGGCCCGCTGACGTTCTGCCTCCGCC